>UMDC01011883.1_pt1 | contig 17784 bp, 11 predicted proteins | sample 1964391 | NCBI WGS metagenome assembly UMDC01 (sample SAMEA4835984, study PRJEB28245) | human gut metagenome | biome: gut microbiome; material: fecal sample | place: Denmark | collected 2008 | reverse complement strand
CTGCCACTCTGCGTTCCACCTTCTTTATATCCTCTGCAGGTGGAAGGTTCTCGGGTTTTATGCCTCGTTGTCCCAGCATCTGCCTTACGCTGACATTATTCTGGACGTGCTCTGTTGTTATGCTCTGCTCACCATGAAGATCTTTTTGCTCCACGTTGTAGTTTGTCATTTCGGTGGCGAGGTTCTTGGCGGCAATGGTAAGCGTAGGAAGAAAATCAGCCAACGGTCGTGTCGACTTGATGCCAAGGCGGCGTTTCATGTCCTCGGTGGTATGTCCGCCAAACAAAGCCGTGTCGCCTTTTGAACGTATGCGTCCGAATCCCCGGTCGTCAACGCCACGTTCATATATGTTACGCGACAGTTGTTTCTCCGAAGCGCGCAGTCGGTCACGTGTGTCCAGACGCGACACTTGCTGCAAATGCTCGGCTATAAGCTCAGCCCGCCTTGTCTGCAATGCGAAGTAGCCTTGAGCAAATGCAATCTCCTCTTTCTTAGGGTCGCCGTTCTGGGCAATGAGATAACAGGCAAAGCGCGTAAGCATGTAGTCCTTGACTTCACGCTTGGCTCCCTTTGCTAAACTTATCATTTTCGTGACCTCACGAAAATGATCATCTATGTTGATATTCTGTGACTTGCATGATTCAACAGCACGCCCTATAGCAACCATGAAGTTCTCCCAGCGGGCATAGCCAAGAACCGACTGAAGCTCACGGGCAAACCACACTTCAACCTTTTCCTTGCCATTGTCGCTCTCAATGTAGTGTGTTATCTCGTTGAAAGCCGATGTGTGCTGGTTTATTCTTTGAATGTCCATATTATAAGTCCCTTTGTTTCTTATCCCATCTCTCCTCACCAATCGCCTTCATCTCGCCCTCAGTCATTTTCTGTAAATTCTCTTTAGCTACTGTCGGCTGATGGTCCGCCATCCGTGATGTGCTTTTTCATATATGTGGAGTGGCGGTATCGCCCTGTCTGTTGTCCGGCGGTGTCATGTAGTGCGGATGCGGAGCGTATCAATCACTCATCATATTGATGTATGATTCTGACCACAAATATAACTATAAAAACGCAACAATCAGGCATAAGTAGGTCCTGAATAATGCTTGTCTGTCAAGTGTGCGTGCATAAAGATAGCTGTAAGCTGATTGTGAAATGAAGATACATGGAGTGAAGACACGTAAAAACAGCAGAGCGGGGCGCATCAGTTTCGTATGTGACAACCGGCTTTTTTTCTTGTATTTTTGTTTTTTTATGAAGTGAAACCTTGTCCTGCGGATTGATATTCCTATCTTTGTGACACGTCTTCCGGAACGCTGTCCGGATATGTATTTTTTATTCCGAATATCTGAAAGTTATGAGACATCTGTATATCTTTTTGTCGTTGGTACTTTGCGCTTGTGCTTCCGGCTGTATGTCGGGGCTCACCGGCAAGTCGGGGAATATGCCGCACGGCTCCGGTTCTGAGGCAGGCGTAGCCCGTCGCGACAGTATGAAACCGTCGCGGCAGCCTTATGAGGGCTTTGTGTGGGATGAGGTGAGCGGTGCCGGACTGCGCGTGCTTGCCCAGCGAAACGGCAGCATGCGTGTCATGGCAGACCCGTCATTGCCGGGAATGGTGCTTGTGAGGGACGGCAGTGCGAGTCCAGTGCGGCTCATACAGGTGTTCGACATAGGCGACGGCGGCATCGGTGTCTTGACAGACACGCTCCGTGCACGTGGGGAGTTGCCTGCCGGCGAGACGTGCCGGTTCTGTAAGATAGACTCAGACAGGGCTGGCGTGAGCAGGTATATTCTCGTGCCTCATGGTGACTATGCCGCACGTGTCGATTCCGTCTCGGCTCACGGACCGGTGCCGTCGACCTGCGGAGGATGGGGCGTGGGCAACAGCGGCATGCGCTATTTCGAGATACACGACAGCAGTCCGTCAAAGGCGGTTTTCGTGGAGATAGGGCAGGAGATGCCGCTCTTTGACGAAAAAAGCATAACGCTTGCCGACACAGAGTCTGACGCCATGTCAAGAGACGTGTTGTATACTCTTGAGGGTGTTCTGAGAATGGGACACGAGGTGAGGTCGTTTGTGCTTTTGGGCAGCGATAAGGAATATTGGGTGGTCGACAAGACGGGAAAGCTTGGCGGTATGTACGACCGTGCTACCGGCGGAAAGAAAAACGGCAGTCCGGTGAGGGCGGTTCTCAAGTTGGAGTATGGCGGCAGACGCGGTGACGGCTTTGCCGAACAGTATGACGGGGTGTGGCTTGTGCGCGAGGTCATTGACGTCTCTTCCCTCTGACGCCTCGCCTTCTTCTTCCGGTCCGTCCCGGCATGGTCGGAACGGGGTGTTTTCGTACCCGTAAAACACAATGATATATATCGGTTTGCGAAAGAGGCTCTTTGGGGCTGTGGAAAAGCCTTTTCGGGACGATGAAAGAGCCTCTTTCGCAGCCTCAAAGAGCCTTTTTTGTAATGCGCTGTGCGCCAGTTGGTTGCGCGGTTGTTTTTCTTCGTTTCTGTGCATGTGCCTTTTGTGTCATTAGCCTTTGTCTTAATGCGGTATGTCTCGCGTGTTTTCGTGAGTCCGGAGGGGTGTCCGCTGTCTTGCTTTCATGATTATGGTGTGACGTCAACTGTAGTGTATCTGCATGGAAGCGGTTCATTTTTTGATTCATATTTTTGGGAATGTAAGTCGGATATGTTATCTTTGCATAAGATAAGCTGCGCTCGGCAGTATCAAGAACGGTAAAACTTCGTTTTTCCTTTCTTGCTGTTGCACTCGCTTTGCGTTATCTTTGCATAAGATAAGCTTCGGCTCGGCAGTATCAAGAACGGTAAAACTTCGTTTTCCCCTTCTTGCTGTTGCACTCGCCTTGCATTATCTTTGCCAAAGATAGGCTGCGCTCGGGAAGCCGCAATAAAAAACTTTCCGTCAGTCTGCGGCATCTTTAAGGAATGTACTTGATGCGCTGTGTCCAATACGGCATCTGCTTTATGATATGGCGCAATTTATTTTTTTATATCTAAAACTAAAAAATTATCATGGACGAAAACAACAATCAGAAACAGGGCTTTCCCATTGAGCTCAATGCGGAGACAGCCCTCGGCGAATACGCCAACCTTGCTTTGATAAGCCATTCAAGTTCCGACTTCGTTATCGACTTCGCACGCATGCTCCCCGGCATGCCCAAACCGCAGGTGCGCAGCAGGGTTGTTCTTGCTCCGGAACATGCGAAACGTCTCCTCCAGGCGTTGCAGGAAAACATATACAAATACGAGCAGTCGTTCGGTAAGATTCAGATTCCCAACCAGCAGGGACGCACCATCGCTCCGTTCAACAGTGGTACAGGTGAGGCGTGAGCTGACTTGTTTTTCTGAAAGAGACATGGCAGGGATGCGTTTGCTCATCCCTGCTTTTTTTATTCGTTTTACGTTTTCCTTGTCCCGTTTTTTTATTGTTGTTGTTTCATACTGTTGTAAGCTGGTATGTGTGTTACGCTTCTTTGACATACCGTAATGCGTTTGTAGCCTCCCCGTCCAGTCTGAATCTGTATTTGTTTTTCGTAGCGGTTATGCGTCAGTAGCCCGATGTTGCTTGTTCGTCCTGCATGTCCGACGTGGCTGTATGCATTTTCTGATGTTGGAATATGTGCATATGTATATAGTCGTTTTTCATGTATAACAATATTTAAAAATATCTATACCTCTAATGCAGAGGTGTGTACATATTGCGATATATATTGTTCTAAACATCAGCAAAATTAAGATTAAAGTATGACTTAGCAAAATATACGGCATTATAATTAACATAAATACATATATATTAACTAATGCGACTATCCATATTGGTTGAATATAAGAGATAAATACAATAATCAAACATCTCCATTTCCTCGATTTTGTGAAAACATATACACCTCTGCATTAGAGGTGTATGGTTCTCAAAGCATATGCGGCATGCTTTTTAAGTCCGTATGACTGAAAAAGGCACCGTGATGCGGAATCTCTCATAAGCGTCGTTTCGCGACAAAAGCTGCGTTTATTTACATTAAGTTTTATCCATAAACAGGCAATAAATTCTATTACAACGAGGCATGCCGGACTATCTTGAATTCCGGAAAGCCACACCGCCACATCCTGACGGCAACGGTGAGAAATGAATGTATAAAACCAACGAAAATAAAAAGGAAATGAAGAAAATGTATGAAAAACCATCCGTCGATGTAATTGCGATGGAGACGGAGCAGTCGATGGCTACCTTGTCATCGTACAACACTACCGGCGATGAGAAGGATCAGGGATTTGACATCATTGAGGGTAATCCGCCGTCAGGTGACGGCACAGACCTTAGGAGTAACGGTGCGTACAACTCTGATGAGAACTGGGCAAAACCGCACAATGTGTGGGAATGAGAGTGAATGACTGAAGAAAAGAAGAACAACAACAAGAAGAAAAAGAAAGGAAAAACGAGTTATTATGAAACATTTTAGTACATTTGTATCGATGTTCCTGCTGCTGCTCATGGGTGGCGTGCAGACTGCGACGGCGCAGGACGACAGCGACTGGGAGAGCTACGCAAGGAATCCGGAAAGCATAATAGAGGAAGGCGTTTATGTATATCTCTATAACGTGACAAACAACGGCTTTCTTAATGCCGGAGGTGACTACGGTATGCAAGGTATCCTGAATCCGAGAGGTATAAGGCTCTCCCTGGAGAGTGAGGTAGTAGAAAGCGGCGGTTCGTGGTGGAATCCTCCAACTTATACTACTTACTATTATCTGGAAGGCCCTATTATAAACGATGCACAGGGAAGTTATCTCGCAAGGGAGAATGATAAGGAATTGGGTAATGTGATATACATAGACAGAGCGAAAGAGGATGACGCAAGATTCACCATTGAAACTATTGGCACCGGAAACACATTCCACATCAACCACGGCGGAAACGGCGCGTATTGGACTTACGACACGTCCAGTAATTATGTTACAGTCACTTCACAGGTAAGTGAAGCCGACGAGTGGTGTTTCATTTCTATTGAAGACTACAGGGCTTTTACACAGAAGCAGGCACACGTGGGCGACTACAATGTGAGTGGTCTGCTTTACAACACGCGCTTCATCCGAAATGTGAGCGATTCGGAAACTCTTTTCTGGAAAGCCGATGGTCTTGTCTACAGCAGCGACGACTACTGCACGGCCATCGATTCTCGGCTCGGAACCAACCCCTCAGATGCAGGAAATAATGATAGTTACGCACGTGCGTACGGTTCATACGGCTGTCTGGAGATAGGCCGCGCCACAGGAAAATTCTATCAGGAAGTGAGCGGACTCAATCCCGGTCTTTACAAAGTGTCTGCCCAGGCGTTCTTCGACGGAAATGACAGCGCTCCATACACAAACGGTGCATACAACGAGAATAACCATGCAAGTGAGACCAACGCATATATTTTCGCTAACGGCAGAAGAGAGCCTATACCTATGCTCACCGACGATCAATATTCTGAATTCATGAGCCTTGTGAGTGCTCATCATGACATGCTTGAAAACGATGGAGAGTCATCACCAGAAACAGGCAGTATTCCCAACAATCAATTGTTCCGCCGCAATGTTCCAGCATCACAATACATGACTGGCAACAATACGTACTCACCGGATGAGAGCGGATTCGTTGTCGAGCTGTTTGTAATGGTAGGAGAGGGCGAAACGCTCAGACTCGGAGTAGGCAAGGATGCCGAAGGCGGCCGCGTGTATGTGGACAACATGACTCTGACATATATGGGTAACCCACAGTCACAACAGTACGGCTTCGGTGTGGACGCTTACGGCAATCAGAACGAAGTGGACACTTACAGATATACAATGGACGGATACATGTTCTATCTGAGCCGCAAGTTCGTGGCAAGCACCGAAGGTCACGGATGGAACGCTCTCACACTGCCCGTAAACCTCTCGGCATCGCAGTTGCGCGAGGCTTTCGGCGACGAAATGGAACTTGTGAAGCTCACAGGACTCAACCCGCAGAACGATCAGCAGATATTCTTCGAGCCTGTAAATCTGAAAGGCGGTGAGGGTCTTGAGGCAGGCCAGTGCTATCTGGTGAAGGTTAATAAAGATCCTATCGCAGCAGCAAACACTTCGTTTGAGTTCAACCGTATAGACGAGAGCCTGGAGGACGCCGCATATGCCAATGTGGAGAAAGTGACCTATAAGTACGGCAGCATTTACCAGTTCCTCGGTGTGGATTGCCCGGAGGGCATCAGCCGCGACGCTGTGACAGGAACAACGGAGAAAGGCGAGCTGAGCTGGACAAGCTATTACTATCATCCAGACCATGCGCCTGCAGGCTCATACGTGATGTCCGGCGGTGACATGTATCACCTGACAAGCGACTGGAGCAACCTGATTGGTACGGCATGGTATATCACCGAGACCAACCCGACAGAGGGCACGAAGACATTCGTGATAGACAACGGCAGCGGCACGACCGACATCAACGGCATCGTGACGGAGACTCCTGCCGAGAAGGCTGTCGAGGGTGTGTACACCATCAACGGTCAGAAGATTGCTTCAGACAAGTCGCTCAATGACCTGCCCAAGGGCATATACATCGTGAACGGTAAGAAACATATCGTAAGATAAGAAAGAAATTCATCATGCGTTAATGTTCAACCGTGAGGCTGGATGTTTGCGGCCGGTAATGTGGATTCACATTACCGGTTTTTTTATGCCCCACAACCAATATCACCACATTATTATATTATGCCCCAACCCCCAGTAGAGACGCAAAATCTTGCGTCTCCCGAGTAAGTATGTGCAATTAACCATCCCTATTCCATTCCCGTCAAACTGCGATATTCCTACTTGTGAGACGCAAGATTTTGTGTCTCTACTGGCTGACGCCACCGGGATGATGGGCGGTGGAAATATGAAAAACGCTGTCAGCCGATGACTTCGGTTAGCAGCGTTGCATTTCTGACGGGTACATGCATGCACCCTGTATGTCAGCTACATACTGTCAGACATTCACATCTCTGGAGCTTTCTTTATCTTTCCTGTGAAGTTCCATTGGGTGTTTATCGACTTCCAGTCGTCCGATCCGCTATTGTTCGGGTCGTAATATATTATTTCGAGTGGTGATATTGAGACTGTGTATTTGCCTCCGTTCTTGGTTATCACGAGGTTTCCGCTGGAAGGACCTTCCTCTATGTAGTATTTGCCTTCGGGGTTGTTGATGCTGCATCCTACAGCACCAGACACCTCATACGATCCCTCCGCGAAACTCCCTTCCGGCAGTTCTGACAGTGATCCTGCCGTATCGAACGACACAAGTACGGCTGAATAGTTGGATGGAAACGCCGACATGTCTCCGCTTGCCATCGCACTGTACATGTCGAAAGAGTAGAACTGAATCTCATAGAAGTTTGTCCCGTCACCGTTGCTTTCCGCTGTCCAGTAGACGTTGTTGAGCTTTGCGCTGACTCCGTCCAGGTTTATTGTTATCGAACTGTTGCTGCCTGAACCCGAGCCGGAGCCCGAACCGTTGTCGCCGTCGTCGTCACTGCTGCATGCAGATAACACACATAATGACGCAAAGAGAAAATACTTGAAAATTGATTTGTAGTTTGTCATAATGTTTTGGTTTATGAATAATGCAAAAGTAACGATTGTCTGTCGTTCCCACAAACGGCATCCGGCGCACGACTGCCTGTTGTCTGCCATGCGGATTCTATCCGGCGGAAATTGATGACTATACGGTTTTATAAGATGCTCGTGATGATGCCGGCAATGGCATGTCACCGCGTCTGCCATGCAGTGACGCGGTATGTTATAATGAAAAAAGCCTCCTGCGGTATGGGCAGAAGGCATAAAGGATTGCATGCGAGCAGATTCGCGGGTCATGTTCACTTCGTTGTGTCAGACATCGACGGCGGCAGCACACCGTTGCGCGACCATCCCGACGGTTCGGGACCCATCACAAACTCCAGCGTGCCCCCGTCTTTTATGTCGCTGTGACGGAACCAGTTGTTGCCGAGAGGCTTCCCGTTGAGTCTTACCGACTGCACGTATATGTTCCTGTCGCTGTTGTTTCGTGCCGTGATGCGGAGCGTGCGCCCGTTCTCAAGATGCAGTGTCGCTTTCCTGAACACGGGACTGGAGATGAGATAGACGTCCTGTCCGGCGTTCGGGTAAAAACCGAGCGAATGGAAAACGTACCATGCCGACATCGAGCCGGAGTCGTCGTTGCCCGGTATTCCGTCGCGTGTTGTCTTGTAGCGGTCGGCAAGTATGTACCGCACGAGACGCGCTGTCTTGTCCTGACGGTTGACGTAGTTGTAGAGCGAGGGTGCGAGGAAACCGGGCTCGTTGGCTATCTGGTACATGCCGATGAGCCACCGCTGGTCACCGTTGTTGTGTGTGAAGAATGTGTCGAGACGCTGTGTGAACCTCTCCTGTCCTCCGCAGCGCGCTATGAGAGACTTCATGTCGTGCGGCACATACATGGACAGCTCGAACGAAAAAGTCTCGTATGTGGGGCTCTCCCAGCCGCCTCCCGTCAGTACGGTGTACTTGTCTTCTGCCAGAAAGCTGCCGTCGCGCTCTCTCGGCCATGCGAAGCCCTTGTGTCCAAGGCACTCTATGTCGTCGTTCCACGTGTTCTGCCAGTTAGACGCTTTGCGGTAGTATCTGTCTGCTATGTCGTTCTTTCCGAGACGGTTTGCCACGGTGGCTATGGCGAAGTCGCAGTTGGAGTACTCCAGTGTGCGCGTGAGACATCGCTCGGTGGCAGCCGACACGTAGCCGAGAGTGTTGTAGTCGTTCAGTCCGCCGCGCCCTTCCTTACGCTCGTCTCCTCCCGGCGGCACCTCGGCGTTCTTCAGCATAGCCTGCAAGCCAGCCTCATAGTCAACCCCCTCCACGCCTTTCACTATGGCGTCGGCAAAGAGAATGTCGCAGTTACTGCCGCCCTGCACCCTCCCGTTGTCATTTCCGCTGCGCGCGTCAGGCATGTATCCGTCGTTGCGCCATATGTCGATAAGCGAGCGCAGCATGTCAGCCTGCCTCGACGGAGTGAGAATGGTGAATAGCGGGTGGGTAGCGCGGAAAGTGTCCCATATGGCGTAGAAGTCATCATAGTTGGGTTCTGCAGATGTCCATTTGGGGTTCTCGCCTGTCTTGTCAGTGGGTTGCAGGTAGCAGTGATAGAGTGCGGTGTAGAACTTCACTTTGTCGTTCTTGTCTCCGTCAAGCTCCACCTTGTCGAGCACTCTGTTCCACTTGGCTGTCGCCTCAGCCTTCACCTTGTCGAAATCCCATGTGTCCACCTGCCTCATATTCGCACTTGCCCGTCCGCAACTGATGTAGGATATGCCCACTCGGACTCTTATTTTCTGTCCTTCCGTGGTGTTGAACGTCATGTAGGCACCAGTCTTTTGTCCGGAGTCAAAATGGCTTTCCTTGCCCGGCTCGGTCTTTCCGTCCTTCCAGGTGCCGAAACTTACAGCCGGAGTGTCAGTCTCGGCGTGGAAGTACACAGTATAAGCCTCACCCTCGTTCCAGCCTCCCCGCACGCGGGTATAGCCCTCCAGCTCGGTAGGCGACAGTATGCTTACTTCCGAGCCTATGACCTTTTGCGTCTCACACATCTTCAGGGCGAGGCAGCTGCCCATGTCGAACAGTATCCTGGAGTCGGCGGCTGCGGGGAAGGTATATTCGTGCAACGCAGCCCAGTCGAGTGCCGTCAGTCTTGCCGACGTACCGTAGCGTGTGAGCTCCACACTGTATTCGCCCACTGACGCCCGCTCGTTCTCGCGTGGCGACGAATAGTCGGACAGGTCTATCACGCCCGTCATGGGCAGCATGAGAATGTTTCCATACTTGCATCCTCCGCCTGTTCCGCTTACGTGCGTATGGCTGAAGCCGTGTATGTTGCCGTCGGGAGCCCATCCGGCGTTCCACTCCATGTTGCCGCAATCAGGTCCCAGCTTCACCATGCCGAACGGCACGCATGCTCCGGGGAATACGTTGCCGCCTCCCTCCGTGCCTATGAACGGGTCGACATATTGCGCGTTTCCGTTTTCATTGGCACCGCAGACAGTAGCCGAAGGCAACAGAGTCAAGAGTCCGCACAGCAATGCCGTCAGCGAAAACGGTCCCGCTACAGACCGCATACCATATCCTGAGCCGCTCTTGTGCAGCAGCATTGCATTCCTCCTCCGGCTTTCACGCGTGGCGTGTCGGGTGCAACCGTAATGGGATGGTGTGATGAATGGCAGCCGGAATGCACAGACTGCAAAGGAAAAAGAGCCAAACATACATTTGAGTTTTATAAATACCGACGGTACAGTCGGGTTTAAGCGTGTCTTGAGCATTTCTTTTTATTTATATGGTTTTTGGTTATGTCCTGTCCCGTTCCTTATGCCATGTCTTCAGAATCAGTGTGTGTGGTGTCACCGTATATTCTTATGGCAGAGGAAATTCAGGTGTAAAGTTACAAAAGTCTTTCCTTATAAACGATAACGGGAGGGCTTTTTTGTTCCCCGAATTAGCAGGTTTTGTTAACATAATAATTAAAAAGTGTTTTCAGAATAAGTCTGTTTTAGGTAGATATTAAACTCTTAATGAATTAAAATAACATATATATCGTATTTTTTTAATTATTGTTTACAAAATAAAGAAAATAAATATTACTTTTGCATTAATTCATTAAAAACAACCAAACAACATTATTATGTTCAGAAAAGTTTTACTTTCAGTTGCATTATGTCTGACAGTCATGTCTGCTTATGCACAGATTTTAAGCGGGAGCAGCCGCGGACCTGCCTATGCCTTCGGTACGTCGGGCATGACGGGTATCGTGGGGTTCCCGTTGGATTCGTTCGAGCCTGCCATTCTGCACAGCCAGGACGAAGGAGTGAGAGCCGCCGCATTTGTGGAGGGAAGTTACTATGCCATCAGTCAGGACCAGACCCAGCTCTTGTCCTACGACCTTGAGAGCGGTACCAAGAAGACCGTGATGGAACTCAGCGGAGAGTTTCTCGACATGGCGTACGACTACAGTACGGGCTCTCTGCTCATGCTCCAATACAATTATCCGAACCCGTCGTCGCTGGTAAGACTCAATCTTGAGAGCGGCGAGATAACCCAGTTGTGCTCTTTCGAATACAGCATGTGTGCCCTGACGGCGACGCCTGAAGGCAAGGTGTATGTCACCGACATGTGGGGCGAGGTGTATGAGGCTGACCCCTCCACGGGAGCAACGACGAGCATAGTCAAGACCAACCAGTATGCGTCAAGTGGCGTAATGCGTTCAATGGACTATGATGTGGAGACGGGAAAACTATATTATCTGCACAACTCATCGTATGGCGGATGCACGCTGTATGAGATTGACACGGTGCAGAAAACGTTCAAGGCAAACGGTAGCAGCAACGGAACATACGTGGGACTGTACACCGGCTACACCAGCGCAGTGCCTTCAAGTCCGGCAGCCCCCGAAGGTCTCACGCTCACACCCGCACCGGACGGCTCAAACAGTTGCGTGCTTACATGGACCTGCCCTGCGACTACTTTCAACCGCCAGACATTGGACAAGCTCGCGCATGCTACGATATACCGTGACGGCGAGGTGATAGGCACGACTGAGAATGTGGCTCCGGGCAAGGAGGCGTCGTATACTGACACTGACGCCGCAACAGGCATACATATATATAAGGTGACGCTGAGTAACGCGGACGGAGAGGAAGGAATGTTCGCCATAGCGTCCTCGTTTGTCGGAACGGACGTTCCGGCGGCACCGACCGACGTGAAAGCCACCGTTGCCGACGGCAATACGATTGTAGTGACATGGACAGCTCCCGACAAAGGACTCAACGGAGGATTCTTCAGAACGGACGACCTTAAATATAAGGTGGTGAGAAACGACGGCGTGACAATAGCCGAGGCGACAGCCGAGACTACTGTGACAGACAAGATAGAGGGTGCGTACAGAGGATACTCGTACACTGTCACCGCGCTGAACGGAGCCGGAGAGGGCGGCAGCGCGGTGTCGAACACAGCCGCGACAGGAGCAATAGGAGAACTGCCTCTGTCTACTCCGTTCGACAATGAGAACGAGTTCTACACATGGACAGTGACCGACGCCGACGCCGACGGCAACACATGGCTCATGGGAAACAAATGGGGCGCCGGCAGGACAGGAGCCGAAATATACAGCACCGGAGGCGAGAAGGACGACTGGCTCATATCTCCGCCGGTGAAGCTGAAGCAGGGAGTGCCTACCCGTATATCGTTCGGAGCATACTGCACATACTACTGCACGGAGAACATAGAGGTGCGTATGGCTCTCACGGGCACCGCACCTGAGGACGCCGTCACTGTGGGGACGATAGAGATAAAGGGCTCTGACGGAGGCTATTACGGCGACGTTATAGAGAAGTGGATGGACATACCGGCAGCCGAGTCGGACGGAAACTACAGCATATACCTTCACTATCAGGGCGGATACTCCACTCAGGGAGTGCACATCAACGACTTCGCGTGGAAGGAGAACAACACCGCGACCGTGACGGGAAAGGTGGAGAACTTCATGTTCGGCATGCAGGGAGCTACGGTGACTGTGGGCGAACAAAGCACCACAACCGACATGTACGGCAACTATACCATCAGTGAGATACCGGCAGGCGAATATGATGTGACCGCGTCATATCAGGGATACAAGACTGCGACGGAGCATGTGACACTGAAGGCAGGTGACAACGTGACCGTGAACTTCATGCTGGAAATGCTTGAGAAGCGCAATGTGAGCGGAACGGTATCAGACAAAGGCGGAAAGCCGGTAAAGGGAGCGAAGGTCTCGCTCGCCGGATATGAGAGTCAGTCGGCTGTGACCGATGCCGAAGGAAAATACACTATAAGCGCTTACGAGGCTGACGGATACACACTGTCTGTTGTGAAAAACAACTACAAACCGCAAAGCCGTGAGATGGATCTCGACGCAGACAAGACGGACGAGAACTTCGCGCTCGATGTCGACGCGCTTCCTCCGTACAGCGTTAAGGCAACCGACAACGGTGACGGAAGTGTGTCTGTGAGCTGGGACAAGCCGCGCAGCGTGAATGAGATGGCTTATGACAACGGACAGCCGGAAGGCGGATATGGGTATGGCTCTTACTTCACCGGCTCACAGGTTGTGGGAACAATATTCCCGGGAGAGACCATCGTGAACGAGCTGAAGTGGTGGACCGTCGGCGGCGAAGGCTGCGGAGAGGACATCACTCTGATGCTGATAGACCTGAACTGGAGCGGAAAGCCGACAGGCGAGGTCCTGTATCAGGCTAATGTGAAGACCGTGGACGGACAGTGGAATACGTTCCGCCTGCCGGAGCCGCTGCATACCGAGAAAGGCTTCCTCTTCGCCATAGCCGGCAAGACAAATGTGGCAACCGACGGAGGAACCGCCGACGGCAGTGTGGACCATCCGCAGACGCAGGTGTATACCACCACTTACAATGCCGAACGCTCATACAACTACTTTGACGATACCAACGATCCGTCGCGCCATCTGCTGCTTCGCGCCGTGTGTGAGAACGTGGAGCCGGACGACGCCACGATGCCGGACGTTGTCTATAATGTGTACAGACTGCCTGAGCAAGCAACGGAAGATGAGGCTCAGTGGACAGCTGTGGCAGAGGGATGTGAGGACATGTCGTTTACCGACGACAACATTCCGAGCGGCAAATACCGTTATGCCGTGGAGGCGAACTACGGAGAAGAGACATCTGAGGTGACGTTCTCGGAGGTTGTGGAGCATAACATGGCAGCTTCTGTCAGCGTGAGCGTGACTGCCAACTCGAAGCCCGAGCATGCCGAGGGAGCCGCTGTGAAGCTTTATAATGACACTTATTCATACACTGCGACAGTAGCCGGAGGGAAGGCTGTGTTTGACAATGTGGAGAAGGGTGTCTACTCTATGAGTGTGGAACAGACTGGATTTGAGACATATGCTGTGGCAGACCTGCAGGTGAACGGAGAGGAGACAGAGTTCGGCTTTGACTGCACTCTGACGCAGAAACTCGACAGACCTGCCAACATGGACGTGCTTGTAGACGGCTCAAACGCGAGACTGCTGTGGAACGTTCAGCAGAATATCAGCGACGACTTCGAGGGCGACTGCTACAGCGACTTCGAACTGAATCCGGCGGGAGACGCAGGCTGGCAGTATGTCGACAACGACGGACTGATGACTTGGGGATTCGGCAACACGACGTTCCCGCACATGGGTGAGCCTATGGCTGCGATAACATTCAATTCCGGAGCGACCACTCCGCCGCTCGCATCGGCTGAAGGTGAGGTGTACAACACGGCACATTCAGGAAACCGTGCGTTGAGCTTCTTCGCCTCACGTGAGGTGGACGGCACTACCGTGGTGGAGAGTGACGACTACCTCATCTCGCCTGAACTGAATGCATACCGCGACTTTAAGTTCTCGTTCTGGGCACGCACATACGACGAGTATGAAGGCTACCGCGAGCGCATAAGAGTGGGTTACTCCACAACGACAAGCGATCTTGCCGACTTCACGTGGATAGACGAGGAACTGAAGTATGTTCCTACGGAGTATACATATTATGAATATGACATACCGAAGGAGGCGAAATATGTCGCTCTGAACAGTTCTTCAATGATGAACTTCATGCTGCTCGTTGACGACGTGTTCATCGGAGTGGACGGACAGGTGAGCGGTAACGGTTATCTGCCGGTAAACGTGCTGTCGTATGAGGTGTATCTCGACGGTGAGAAGGTTGCCGACACCAATGCGACAGAACATCTCTTCACCGGTCTGTCGGCAGGCAGCCACACAGCCGGAATAGTACAGAAGTTCGATACAGGCAAGTCGGAAATGCTGTCCCTGTCGTTCGACATCGTTACCACAGGCATCGGTTCTGTGGCTGAGAATGTGGTTGCCGTATATGCCCGTGACAGCCGTCTCTATATAGAAGGCGATTACAGCGGTGCGGCAGTATACGATACGGCAGGAGCCAAGATGATGGAACTGCACGGAGAGAGTTCGGCAGACATCAGTTCAATTCCTGACGGAGTGTACATTGTCAAAGTTGTGAAGAACGGAGGCAAGACTGTATCTGTGAAGATAACAAAGTGATGATGTAGCCTTATGGCTTGGTGAAATGTCGGGGGACTGTCTCAAAATGAATTTGGGGCGGTTCCCTTTTTTTGTTCATGAAAGCCCGCCATGATAAGCCCGAATCATGTATTTATGCAGGCGCATGTCGTCCGCATGGTTTGTTATATGCTTGTTGTGCAGGTGGCATAACGTGCGGCGGGGTGGGGCTGACACTGTGAATGTGGATAGGAGAGGATTGTTAAGACGCTGCATGAAAAACAACGTGCGCTGGTGTGATATGGTGTAACGGAGAGGAATATACGTATAACGTCAAGTCGCTGAGAATCGTGTGGAGGCAAGCGACCGGCAATATTTCCGCGTATGCGCGCTTTTTTGACGTATATACATAATGTCTTGCAAACCAATGTGTTGCACATATTGTGTAAGTATATATGGTTTCCTGTATTTCGGAAAAGCCTTTTCCGCAACACCGGAAAGGCTTTATGGACGCGCGATAAAGGCTTTATGGAGAGCCGATATGCCCTTTCCTGTAGGGGGATTTCTTGTCATGAGTGAGGTGGACAGAACGCTGTGTTTCTTAAAAAGGACATTTAATGCGAGTTTGAGGAGAAAATTGTAGTCTGTCATACGGTTTGTGGCAGGACTATGGTAGGATGATGGTGTGGGATAACAGGTTCTTTATTCGTCTGCCATATCTGTTTCGTATAAATATTTTGTCAATATTTTTTACTTCATGCTTTGCCGCAAATGCCAACTGTGATTAAACCAAAATCGGTCATTAGAACGTATATATTTGAATAAATCTTTATTTCACATACACTCCGGTCTGCTTGCGCGTTTCTGTCAGCGTCTTGCTTACCGTTCAGTCTCGGCGTAGCCGCCACACCTTTGATGAGGCTTAACACGATCCGGCTGACAGCAGTATGAAATAAGGATGGACGTATGATGACGTTTCGGGTTAAACGGGAAATGGCACCTGAGAGCGACGGACAGTATGCGGAATGATTCTTCCTTATCATGCCATTGCCATAATCTCCTTACGTCATGCGGTTTCTCGTCCTGTTTTGTCTTATCCTTATGACAGTGCGTCAGGGCAGGGGCTTCCATTTCAGACATGGATTTCTAATCGGTGTGGAATATAATGCATGAGCGGAGAAATGACGGATAGTCCGCCATTGTCAATCCGCGTCTCGTACCGGTTTCATACAGACATGTTCCTATTTTGTACAGAGAGTCGCTTATTTCATCAGATGTAGACGTGAAATAAGGTGTTCGGGACATCGGGAGGGAGGGGTTAGACTGCCGTATAATAAGCTTTTGCCGGATATGTCTTATATGGAATAAGCACATATAATTATGGTACGCGCGACATGAACACATGCCTGTATTTGGCTGCAACAACGTCTGCCGAAGAGTGCCGGAACTGCTCATGTTTCTTCAAGAAGTCGGGAATTGTGAGTGATAGTAGGTGTAAAGTAGGTTAATGTAAGTTATATAATGTTAATTGAACAAATCTCTGCCGCTTTCTTTACCGCTTCTTTTAGGCGGATTAAATAAAAGTTTGTACCTTTGCAGCCCGAAAGGCTCATTGTAGCCTGTTTGTAATAGTTTGATAACAACAAAATAAATATATAAATTTAAAAAAGTAATATTATGCCTACAATTTCACAATTGGTAAGAAAAGGCAGAAAGGTGCTCGAAGACAAGAGCAAGTCACCGGCTCTGGACGCATGTCCTCAGCGTCGCGGTGTTTGTGTCCGTGTCTACACAACCACACCTAAGAAGCCTAATTCGGCAATGCGTAAAGTTGCCCGTGTACGTTTGACAAACCAGAAGGAAGTGAACTCCTACATTCCCGGAGAAGGACACAACCTGCAGGAGCATAGCATCGTGCTGGTTCGCGGCGGTCGTGTGAAGGATCTTCCCGGTGTGCGCTATCACATCGTACGTGGTACTCTTGATACCGCAGGTGTTGCAAACCGTACCCAGCGTCGTTCAAAATACGGTGCCAAACGTCCGAAAGCAAAGAAATAAGATAACATTAAGTTGTTGATCGGACTATAATATTATAATCGTTTTGCTGGAGAATTGTTAAAGAGACAGGTTGAGTAAATGTCCGGGAGCGGACGTTGAAGAACACTAATAAACAGCCCCAAGCAGAATTAAATTTTCAAAAACAAAATGAGAAAAGCAAAACCAAAGAAGCGCGTGGTTCTTCCGGATCCCGTCTTCAATGACCAGAAGGTTTCAAAATTCGTTAATCATCTGATGTATGACGGCAAGAAAAACGCTTCATACGAGATTTTTTACAATGCACTTGATGTAGTGAAGGAGAAGATGGCAAAGGAAGAAAAGCCGGCTCTGGAGATATGGAAGCAGGCTCTCGACAACATCACTCCGCAGGTAGAGGTGAAGAGCCGTCGTATAGGTGGCGCAACTTTCCAGGTTCCTACTGAGATACGTCCCGAGCGCAAGGAAAGCATTTCGATGAAGAACCTTATCCTGTTCGCACGTAAGCGCGGCGGTAAGAGCATGGCAGAGAAGCTTGCAGCCGAGATTATGGACGCATACAACAATCAGGGCGGAGCCTTCAAGCGTAAGGAAGACATGCACCGCATGGCAGAAGCTAACCGTGCATTTGCTCACTTCAG
>UMDC01006977.1_pt1 | contig 17939 bp, 10 predicted proteins | sample 1964391 | NCBI WGS metagenome assembly UMDC01 (sample SAMEA4835984, study PRJEB28245) | human gut metagenome | biome: gut microbiome; material: fecal sample | place: Denmark | collected 2008 | reverse complement strand
CCTGCCAAGACCCCGAAGGGCATGGCCTGCGGCTCGATGGGCCCCACGACGGCCGGCCGTATGGACCCGTACGTCGACCTGTTCCAGAGCCACGGCGGCAGCATGATTATGCTGGCCAAGGGTAACCGTAGCCAGGCCGTGACCGACGCCTGCAAGAAGCACGGCGGTTTCTACCTCGGCTCCATCGGTGGTCCTGCAGCCATCCTGGCACAGAACAACATCAAGAGCATCGAGTGCGTGGAATATCCCGAATTGGGCATGGAAGCCATCTGGAAGATTGAGGTGGAAGACTTCCCCGCCTTCATCCTCGTGGACGACAAGGGCAACGATTTCTTCAAGCAACTGAAGCCCCGCTGCTGCAAGTAAGCGACGGCATTTGAGATAGAAAAGGATGCATCCGATTGTGGGTGCATCCTTTTTTTGTGCCTGGCGGAGAGTGGAAACGCTCGTTCCCGTATAAGGAAACTGTCGTTCCCATACGCAGGAAACGTCCGTTTCCTGTGGAGGGAACGGGCGTGTCCAAGCTTTGGAAACAAGCGTTTCCTGCGGAGGGAACGGACGTAAGATTGCAGAACGATTACCGTTAAGGCGGATTCTGTCGTTGGGCAGGCAGGTGAGATGTGGCGGTTTATTTGGTGCGTACCTGATCCCACGACGGTGGTGTCACACCCAGCAGATGGCGAACGAAGAAGTCATACCGCTTGTGTTCGCCGAAGTCCTCGCCCATCGTGTGGCGGGCACCGGGAATGACCACTAGGTCGAAGTCCTTGCCAGCCTTGATGAGGGCGTTGACTACCTGCATGGTCGAAGCCGGATCGACGTTGTCGTCCATCTCGCCTACGACCAGCATCAGGGGGCGAGTCAGCCGGTAAGCGTTATCCACGTTGGAGCAGGCACTGTAGGACTCGTCCACGGGGTAGCCCATCCACAGCTCGTTCCACCAGATTTTGTCCATGCGGTTGTCGTGGCAGCCGCAGGCCGAGTAGGCAGCCTTGTAGAATTCGGGATGGAAAAGTACGGCGCCTGTAGACTCCTGTCCGCCGGCCGAGCAGCCGAAGATGCCTACGCGGTCGATGTTCATGTAGGGATACTTCTCGGCGGCAGCCTTGATCCAGGCGATGTGGTCGGGCAGGCCGGCGTCTTTCAGATTCTTGTAGCATACTTCTTCGAACTCTTTGGAGCGGAAGGAGGTAGTCATGCCGTCCACTTGTACCACGATGAAGCCCAGTTCGGCCAGTGAGGTCATCCACCAGTTGTAGGGAGTAAAGGTTTTGGGTACGTATTGGTCGCCCGGGCCGGAGTAGATGTACTCGATGACGGGGTATTTCTTGTTCGGGTCGAGGTTGGTGGGGCGGTAGATGAGTCCCCACATGTCGGTCTTTCCGTCGCGCCCTTTGGCCGTGAACACCTCGGGGGCTTTCCAGCCGTTCTGTACCAGTGCCGATATGTCGGCCTGCTCCAGCGTCATGCGTATGCTGCCGTCGGTCGCGTTGCGCAGGACGGTCACGGGAGCCTGGTCAACCTTGCTGTACACGTCGACCAAGTATTGATGGTTGGATGAGTACCAGACTTTATGCATACCTTCTTCAGGGGTCAGACAGGTCAGGCCGGAACCGTCGAAGCCGATGCGATAATAGCGGATGAGATAAGGATCTTCGTCTTTGTTCATGCCGTTGGCCGAGAAGTAGATGAGGCCGCTCTGCTCGTCCACGTACTGCACTTCGCGTACGTACCATTCGCCGCGGGTGATTTGGTGAGTCGGCTTTCCTGTCGTACGGTCGTACATGTAGAGGTGGTTGTAGTTGTCGCGTTCGCTCGACCAGAGGATGCGCTTCCCGTCTGCAAGGTAGTGGCGGTAGATACGGGGATAGTTGACATATTTTTCTTCCTTTTCCTCAATCAGCGTGCGTACGCTGCCGTCGGTTGCCGACATCTCCAGTACCCGATAGACTTTGTGTCCCCGTTCGTTGTACTCAAACGTGATGGCCTTGCTGTCGGCGTTCCAAGTGGGGCCGTACAGGTCGTACTGGTGGCTGAAGAGTTCGGTGGAGGGAATCAGCCGGCGTCCGCTCTCTACCTCGAAGATGCAGGGCACCTTGAAGCGCAGTTCGTCGCCAGGTTTGGCATACTCCTGCTTATGGAGTCTGGGTTGAAGCTGGTCGGAGGGCGACGATTCTACGTAATAGACATAGCGTTTCTCGGCGGGACGGATGCGGCAGGCAGCCAGTGCTTTCGAGTTGGGTGACCATTGGATGTAGGATGAATAGTAGTTGCCTTTTGTACCGTCGATACTCAGTTGTTTTTCTTTTCCGCTGGCGACGTCGCGCACGTAAATATTGTCATTCTTGATGAAGGCGGTATATTTTCCGTCGGGCGAGGTGACAGGCCCACGGCCTTTCTCGTCGTCTACCTCCATCCAGTGAGGTTGTGGTCCGCGGGGTTGTACTTCGCCTTCCGTCACGAGCGTGTTCTTTTTGATGGCGTATGCCCAATACCGGCCTGCTGACTCGAAGCGCAGGGTGTCAGCCTGTCTGTTCAAGTGGCATTGGTTCAGGGGCAGGTTGTAGGCATCAGTATGTTTTCCTGTTTGTTTGGAAAGCAGCGTGGCTAGTTTCTCCTGGCTGAACAAGGCGGAGCGTTTGGATTGTTTGGCGTCAATCTTGACGTATTCCTTGCCTCGGGTTGTGTTACGGATGTACCAGAAAACATCAGTATTTTCCACCCAATGGGGGACGACGTTGCTGTATAGCACGTGTCTCGGGTTGTATTTTTCGCGAAGGCTATAAGCCCGGTTATAGTCTTCTACTGTGCCCTGCGGATAGGCGGGCAGGCTGAACAGTCCTCCTATGCAAAGGAGGAAAAGGGTACTTTTTAATGAGTTAAGCATCGTTTTACCTGTCTTTATTCGTTGTTTCTTTATTGGAAGTATATGTCTTAGTGTGGAGTAGCATGTTGTATAGGCAAAGTTAAAAAGGAATGTTGAAAAGGACGATGATATGACCAATAAATTTGTTGTGTTATGAAAGAAACTTTTATATCTGTTCGCATGGGCTAAGAGATGCAAGTAAAGTCTTTCAATTTTATATCTTCTTTTTTTAGGGAATACCACCATCCTTTTCTATCTTTATGCCCTCAAATCTTGAAGAATAGACTTTATGGAAAAAACGGTTTCGAAGCAGAAGTCCGGACACATCGTGTGGCTGGACATTGTCCGTTTGGCAGCTATGTTTATGGTGGTGTGCTGTCATTGTACGGATCCTTTTAATTTTTATCCTGGTACATCGCCCGAAATAGGTGAGATTAAGTTCTGGGGAGCAGCTTACGGAGCTTTATTGCGTCCTTGTGTTCCGCTATTTGTTATGATTACAGGAGCCTTGTTATTACCGGTTCGTGAGAGTAGTGGGGCTTTTTACAAGAAACGTATCACACGTGTATTCTTTCCTTTCCTTATTTGGTCGGTACTTTATAACTTGTTTCCATGGGTGACAGGATTGTTGGGTGTAGAGCCGCGGGTTATTCTTGATTTCTTTCCCTATTCAGGTGAAGACGTGATGCGTCAGTCGCTGGAGGTAAGCCTGGGCTATATTGCCGGTATACCGTTTAATTTCTCTATTTTAGCTGTGCATATGTGGTATATCTATCTGTTGATAGGACTTTATCTCTATTTACCTGTCTTTTCAGCATGGGTAGCTCAGGCTTCGGAGCGAGCCAAGCTGTGGTTCCTGGCTTTGTGGGGTGTGACCTTGTTGCTTCCTTATTATAATGAGTTTGTGTCCGAATACTTATGGGGGTCTTGTTCGTGGAACTCGTTCGGTATGCTTTACTATTTTGCAGGATTTAATGGTTATCTGCTATTAGGGCACGTCTTGCGTCAGCGGGAGTGGAGTAGACGGATGCTGTTACTGGTCGGTGTGCCGATGTTTATCGTTGGGTATGCAGTGACTTATCTGGGTTTTCGTCATATGACAGCCCTGCCAGATTGTACAGACGAAATGTTGGAACTGTTCTTCACTTATTGTTCGCTGAATGTAGTTTTGATGACCATTCCCGTATTCATGTGCTGTAAGAAGATAGAGGTACACTCAGAACGGCTTTGTCGGATGCTGGCCAACTTGACACTTTGTGGTTTTGGAGTTTACATGATCCACTATTTCTTTACGGGGCCTTCTGTCGTATTGATGCGTATGTTGGATGTACCCATCTGCATTCAAATACCTTGCGCTTCGGTTGTGGCATTTGGAGTGTCGTGGTTGTTGGTAGCATTAGCCTATCGGGTGTTCGGCCGAAAGACGCGTTGGGTATTGGGTTAATTTTTCAGCTTTTTCTTCCACTGCTCGTATTTCTTGAATACTTTCAGACCGCCATTGTTATACCAGCTGTAACCGTTGCGTCGTTCATGACCAATTTCTGACAGGTCATAGCGCTTGATACCATCGCGGTCGCAGAAGAAGGGGCGGTTGTCTTCGAGTGTGTAGAAGCGGGCCCATAGCGGGTCACACGCTTCGCCTTCTTGACAGGGTATCATGCGATAGTCTTTCCGGCCTTCGTCATTGGTGAAATATTCACGCTTCAGGCCGTTGATTTGTACTTGTTTGAACCAGTTGACAGCTCCTTCTATGCTGGCGATAATCTCGGGCGAAGGGTGAGGAAGATTCATCAGGAAAAGCACGATGTTGTCCGACTCAGCTCCGCTGAGTGAGGGCAGTTCGTAGGCGCGGGCCTTGGCAGGGGCTAAAGTGTGCTCGTCGTGTTGGGCACACCACACAGTTAGTTTTCCGTTCTGTTTTACTTGCGTATGGAGGATACACTCTATACCTTTGTCTACTGCGGCCTGTGCCTGTTTGCGGATATCTTCGGGCAAATATGTGTAGGGTGCCTTGTCGTTGGCTATGTCCTGTAGTAATTCCATGACATTGATCATGGCATCGTCGTTGTAGGTGATGTGGGTGTAGTAGCCTGTAGGGCGTGGATAGAATTGGGGCCATCCACCGTTATCGTATTGTGCTTCGAATAGGTATCGGATACCTTTAATGGCGGCTTTCTTGTACTTCTCGATGCCTGTGGCGTTATAGAGGCGCGACAAATAGGTAATTTCAGTTGTAGTAGCTGTATTGTCAATCGTGCTTTGATTGACATCGTCTTTTTCAGACAGTACTTCTTCCCGCTCTTTTTCATCCAGTTCGGCAGGTATGTAAATATTCTTCGGCCATCCTCCTGTTGTCTGTTGGTAGAGTAGGACATTGTCACCGATACGAATGGCTTCTTTAGTTTTAAAAAAGTCTCCGTTCAGTTTTGGAGCCATTTTTACCCAACTCTTATAGGGTTGTTTACTTTTATACGTTACTTCTGACTTTTGTGCATGTGTCAGGGTAGAACTAAGTAATGCAGCGATGCAGGCCAAGACAATTTTTCTCATGATAGAATTCCTGTTTTCGTTTCTGTTTGATTGTCACAAAAGTAGCGTAATATTTGGATTCGGATGGCGAAAAACTGTTTTATTCCAGGTACTTTGTCACTTTTCCACTGATTTGTAGGAGCGATATTTCGCAAAGTTTAGTGTTATATTCAGCTGTCAGGATGCGTTCCTCTGCGTCAAGGAGGCTCTTTTGTGCTTCGCGCATTTCGATACCCGAAAGGTTGCCCAACATATAACGTTCCATGGCGATGTCGTGGTTGTCCTTGGCGGCGATGAGGTTCTGCCGTTCCAGGTTCAGCATCTCCAGGTTGTTGCGGTAGGCTTGCCACAAGTTACTCAGGTCGGCCCGCAGTGCCAGTTCCAGCTCGTCGCGTTGCAGGCGTGCGTTCTTCACGGCGATGCTGGCATTGCGCCGCTCGCGCTTGCGGTTGCCGTCGAAGAGGTTGAACCCTACGGTGATGCCTCCGTTGAATCCGAAGTTGTTGCGGTGACTGTAATTGTTAATATCATATTTGTTGAACGTATAGCCGTATCCGGCGTTCAGCCGCACGTAGGGATAGTTTCGTGAATTCACTTTCTTATAGTCCATCTGTGCCAGCTGGGTGTTCTGGTCAGCTTTCAGCAGGGAGGAGTTCACGCTCAGGGTGGCTTTCCACAGCTCTTCGAAGTCGAGCGACTGGTTTACGTCGATGATGCTGTCAGGCGTTTGGATGAGCTGGTCCACGTCTTCGTTGCCCATCAGCTCGTTCAGGTTGATGCGCGAGGTGTGCAGCAGCTCCTGCTGCTTCATGTACTGGGCGCTGTCGGCGTTGAAGTCCACCTTGGCCTGCTGGTAGTCGAGGCGCGAGAAGTCGCCCACATGGTAGCGTGCCTCCACGATGCGCAGTCGCTCCTTGGAGAGCTGCACGGCATAGAGCAGGTTCTTCATGCGGATTTTCTGCTGGATGAAGTTGTAGTATTCGGCGGCCAGCGAGGCGATGAAGTCTTCCAGCGCGATGCGTGTATTGGTCTCTCCCTGTTCGCGGAGCAGCTTCAGCTGCTGGTAGGTAGTGGAGATGTTGAAGCCGTCGAAGATGGTCCAGTTCAGGTCGATGCCAGCATCGACGGTCTGGTCGAACACGTTATGCTGCTTCTCCGTAACGCCTGTGCTCCGCACGGTGCTGTTGGTGTTGTCCAGCGTGGCCCGGTAGCCGCCTGTCAGGTCGATGGTGGGCAGGGCGCCTGCGTTGGCCAGGGTGGCGTTGTTTTTACTGATCTGCTCCTCGTTGTGCGTGATGCGCAGGGAGTAGTTGTTGAGCAGCCCCTGTTCGAGGCACGACTTCAGGGTATAGGTGGCCGCCTGCTGTGCCTGCAAGGAACAAAGGGTACAGAATGCGGCTATCATAGACAAGGCGATTCGTTTCATATCTTTCTTACTTTACTTCGGTTGGTTGACACATAGCTGTAGATGGCGGGCACGATGTACATGGTGAGCAGTGTGGATACCAGCATGCCGCCTACCACAGCCGTACCCATGGCGATGCGCTGGTTGGCACCTTCGCCTGTGGCGAAAGCCAGCGGGATGAGGCCGATGACGGTCGAGGCGCTGGTCATCAGGATGGGGCGCAGACGCTGGAGGGCGGCGTCCTTGATGGCCTGCAACTTGTCTTCGCCCGCTTCCTGCTTCTGGTTGGCAAACTCTACAATGAGGATACCGTTCTTGGCTACCAGACCGATGAGCATAATAATACCGATCTGGCTGAAGATGTTCATCGTGATGTCACCGAAATACATGAATATCAGGGCTCCGGCAATGGCCAGCGGCACGGTGAGCATGATGATGAGCGGGTCCTTGAAGCTCTCGAACTGGGCGGCCAGAATCAGATAGATGAGGAAGATGGCCAGGATGAAGGCAAACATCAGGCTGGAGGCACTCTCACTGTAGTCCTTCGAGTCGCCTGCCAGTGCCGTACGGAAAGTTTCGTCCAGTACTTCGTCGGCTATCTTGTCCATTTCTTCCAGTCCCTGTCCGATGGTCTTTCCCTCGGCCAGGCCGGCCGAAACGGTGGCTGACACGAAACGGTTGTAGCGGTAAAGTTTCGGAGGGGCCGTGCCGTAGACAAGTTCCACAAGATTGTCGAGCTGAATCATGTCGCCTGCATCGTTACGGATGTACAGACCGACGAGATAGGCCGGCTTGTTGCGTTGCTGGCGGTTGATTTCTCCCAATATCTCGTATTGCTTGCCGTTCATGTAGAAGTAGCCCATACGCTGGCCGCTCAAGCCGTATTGCAGGGTCTGGGCGATGTTCTTGGTGCTGACGCCCATGGCGCCGGCCTTGTCGCGGTTGATGCTGATGCGGGCTTCAGGCTTACTGAACTTCAGGTCGACGTCGGCCATCTGGAAAACATCGTTTTCGTAGACACGTTCCATAAATTTCGGCAGCACTTCCTGCAGCTTTTCAAGGTTGGTGGCCTGCAATACATATTGCACGGGCATGCTGGCACGTCGTCCGCCGAACGAAGACTGCTGGCGCAGGAAGGCGCGGGCTTCTGTTTCGGACTTCAGGGCGCGGGTCAGCTTGGCGGCCACATCCATCTGGCTGTAGTCGCGTTCGCGGATATCTTTCAGCGTGATTTGCACGTTACCGCTTCCGCTCGATACACGTGCCGTGACGGCTTCGGCATCGGGGATGATGGAGTCGACCACGTCGTTGATGCGTTCGGTATAGTCGCGGATGTATTCATAGCTCACACCTTCGGCACCGATGGTGCTGATGGTGATCTGCGAGCGGTCTTCCAGCGGAGCCATCTCGGCAGGTATGCTGTTCCACAGAACGAAGATGATGCAGAACGTGATCAAGGTGAACACCAGGGCTATCCATCGCTTGTGCAGGAATGCGGCCAGTGAACGGCTGTACAGGCGGTTCATCCCCTCGAAGAAGGGTTCCGTCTTGCGGTAGAACCAGTTTTTCTGTTCCTGCCGTTTCAGCAGCTTGGTGGCCAGCATCGGCGTGAAGGTAAGGGCTGCAAACGAGGATATGATGATGGAGCCCGAGATGACGAAGCTGAACTCGCGGAAGAGTCGGCCTGTGGTACCTTCCATGAAGACGATGGGGAAGAACACGGCCACCAGCGTGATGGTGGTGGAGATGACGGCAAAGAAGATTTCCTTGGCTCCCTCGATGCCTGCTTCCTTGGGCGGCATGCCTTTCTCGATGCGGACGTAGATGTTCTCGGTCATTACGATGGCGTCGTCCACCACCAGACCTACGGAGAGGACGACGGCCAGCATCGTCAGTACGTTGATGGAGAAACCTGCCACGTACATCACGAAGAAGGCACCGATGAGCGACACGGGAATTACGATACAGGGTACCAGCGTGACGCGCCAGTCGCGCAAGAAGAGGAAGATGATGATGATAACCAGCACGAAGGCTTCATACACGGTACTTTCCACTTCGCTGATGGAGGCGCGGATGAACTTGGTGTTGTCGAATCCGTAGCTGTAGGTCACATCTTCGGGCAGGTCTTTCTTCATACGCTCCATGCGTTCGTACACGGCGTCGGCAATCTGGATGTGGTTGGCACCCGGCTGGGGAACGACGACTACACCTACCATCGGCACGCCGTTCATCTTCATGTAGCTCTTGATGTCGGCGGCTCCCAGTTCGGCACGGCCGATATCGCTGAAGCGGATGATGCGGTTGGCATCTTCCTTGATGATGAGGTTGTTGAACTCTTCGGGTGTATGCATTAGACCCAGAGTGCGGATGGTAAGCTCGGTCGTATTACCTTCGATACTGCCCGACGGGAGCTCGATGTTTTCCTGGTCGATGGCATTCTTTACATCGACGGGGGTGATGCCGTAGCCCGACATCTTGGTGGGATCGAGCCAAAGGCGCATGGAGTACTTCTTTTCACCCCAGATGCTTACGCTACTTACGTCGGAAATGGTCTGAAGCTGTTCCTTTACGGTGAGGTCGGCTATCTCGCTCAGTTCCAGCAGTGAGCGCTTGTTGCTTTGCAGGGCTACCATCAGGATGGGTACGGCGTCGGCATCGGCTTTCGATACGGTAGGCGGGTCGCAGTCGCGGGGCAGGTAACGCTGGGCACGTGATACCTTGTCGCGCACGTCGTTGGCGGCTGTTTCCAGGTCGACAGACAGCTCGAATTCGACAGTAATTCGGCTTTGCCCCTGCTGGCTGACACTGGTCAGTGAGCGGATACCGGGGATACCGTTGATGTTCTGTTCCAGCGGTTCGGTTATCTGGTTTTCGATGACGTCGGCGTTGGCACCCGTGTACGAACAGGACACGGAGATGATGGGGTTGTCCACCGACGGATATTCGCGCACGCCAAGGTAGGTATAGCCAATGAGTCCAAAGAGCAGGATGATGATGGTCAATACCGTTGACAATACGGGGCGGCGTATGCTTAATTCGGATATATTCATTTAAATGAAGAATTAGATATTAGGAATTACAAATGAACTCAAGCGAGGGGAAGAGAGGACGGTTGATTTATAAAATCTACACGTAAAGACTCTTCACCCTTTGTTTCTCATTTTTAATTTATTCGATATGATCGATGGTAACGTCCATTCCTGTGCGGAGTTGTTGAGTACCTGATATGATAACCGTGTCTCCAGTAGCCAAACCTTTGACTACCTGTACTTGTGCATCGGTGCGGATACCAGTGATTATCTCTGTTGGTTCAGCCTTTCCCGAGCGATAGACAAATACTTTGTCTTTACCCATTTCGGGTACAATGGCTTGAGAAGGAATGGCCAATGCATCCTTGTATTCCTGCTTCTTCAACGTGATGGAGGCGTAACGGCCTGGCATGATGCCGCTGGGGTTGGGATAGAGGGCACGTACGGTTAAGGTGTGTGTATTGATGTCAAGGCTCGACTCTCGGGCGTAGACTTGTGCATGATAGGTGTCTAGCGAGCCTTCCAGCGTGAAGCTCAGGTTGGTGCCCACCTTGATATCGCGGGCATAACGCTCGGACACAGCAAATTCTAACTTCAAGGGAGATATCTTGGTGAGCTTGGCTATGATGGTAGTAGGCGAAGCGTAGGTACCCACACTCACCTGGCGCAAACCAATGATGCCGTCGAAGGGGGCGCGCAGCTCGGTTTGTGCTATCTGCGCCTCGACGCTTTCGATGTCGGCATTCAGCGTGGCGAGTTCGGTCTTGACCTGCTCGTAGGCTTCCTGGCTGACAGCATCACGTTTCAGCAGGGCGTCCTGACGGAATACGCGGTCTTCGGCCAGTTTCAGTTGCGAAACCAGTCGTTGCAATTGTGCCTGCAGCGGGCGGTCGTTTACTTTGGCTAGCAGCTGGCCTTTTTTTACAGTAGTTCCTTCTTCGAAATTGATTTCAACAATTTTGCCTGACGTCTCGAACGAAAGGTTTACTTCTTCGTCGGGTATCAGGCTGCCGATGATCGGAATTTCGTCGGTCAACACTTGTGGCTTTACAATGATAGCATTGATATTTAGCGCTTTTTTCCCTTGTTTTTGATTGGCCATTACTTTATCGGCTTCGGCCAATTCTTCATTTGGTTTGGGCATTTGTGAATAGACACCCCAACTTATAAGCCCAGCACCAACGATGGCGACGAGCCCCCATTTTACTCTCTTCTTCATTCTTTCAGTTGTTCGTGGTATTAGTATATAAAATCAACCTTTTGATTTGGAGAGCTAAGATAGGGAATAGTTTAATGTCGAACGGAAAGATTATGCTTTATTAACAGAAGAATCTTAGTTGGAGATGCAGGGGATATGGAATCAATATCCTGTTCGATACTTCCCTTCCTCTTTGTCTTCGAGCATGCTGAGATAAGATTGGTAGCGCGATTCGCTAATGTAGTGCTCTTCGACAGCTTGGCGCACAGCACAGCCTGGTTCGTGGCGATGGGTACAATTGCCATAGCGGCATTCGGCCGAGATCTTGAAAATTTCAGGGAAGTAGTGGCCAATTTCCTCTTCTTCCATGTCGAAGGTACCGAAACCTTTGATGCCTGGAGTGTCGATGAGGTAGCCGCCTCCTTCGAGAGCGAACATCTCGGAGAAAGTGGTGGTGTGCATACCTTTGTTGTGGACAGCAGATATTTCGCCCGTTCGTGCTGAGGCATCAGGTAGGATGGCATTGATCAGAGTGGATTTGCCAACGCCTGAATGACCTGAAAGCAGGGTGACGCGGTCGCAAAGTTCGGACTTGAGGAGGTCGATGCCTGTGCCCTGTGTGGCCGATACCTTGAAGCAGGGGTAACCGATGGTGGTATAAAGGTGGATGAGGCTGTCCAAGTAGTGGAGGTCATCTTCGTCGTAAGCATCTATCTTATTGAAGATGAGCTTTACAGGAATGCGATAGGCTTCGGCTGTGGCCAGAAAACGGTCAATGAAGGTGGTCGAGGTTTCTGGGTAGTTGACGGTGACGATGAGCATGCACTGGTCGAGGTTGGAGGCGATGATGTGCGATTGCTTTGACAGATTAGAGGCGCGGCGGATGATGTAGTTCCGTCGGTCTTCAATTTCGCTGATGAAGGCAGTGCCTTCTTGGTTGAGGATGATCTGTACGTAGTCGCCCACAGCCACAGGGTTAGTGCTGCGGATACCCTTCAGGCGGAAGTTGCCTTTGATCTTGCACTCGATGCAGCGCCCGTCTTCCGTCTTGACGAGATACCAGCTGCCTGTATTCTTGATGACAAGCCCTTTCATTGAATTGAGAATTGAAAATGGATAATGGAGAATTGATAATTAAGAATAGAATGTTGCCAGTGAATCTCTTTATCCATTCTCCATTATCAATTATCAATTGTTATACGGTCATGATTTCCTTATCTTTGGCGGCCAGCATGTCGTCGATCTGCTTGATGTACTTGTCGTGTACTTTCTGCAGCTTTTCTTCTCCACCTTTCTGGGCATCTTCGGCAAGGCCTTCCTTGACGGCTTTCTTCAGCTGGTCGATGGCGTCGCGACGGGCGTTGCGTACGCTTACCTTGGCTGTTTCACCCTCGCCTTTGCATTGCTTGGCCAGTTGCTTACGACGCTCTTCTGTCAGAGGCGGAATGCCAATACGGATGATTTCGCCGTTGTTTTCGGGCATGATGCCCAGTGAAGAGTCGATGATGGCCTTTTCGATCACGCGGAACATGGATTTGTCCCACGGCTTGATGGCGATGCTGCGTGCGTCGGGAGTCGTCACAGCGGCTACGTTATTGATGGGCACCATGCTGCCGTAGGAGTCTACGCGGATGCCGTCCAGCAGGCGTACGTCGGCCTTGCCGGCGCGGATGTGTGCCAATGCTTCGTCCAGATACATGATGGCCATGTCCATTTTCTCCTGCGCTTCGTTCAGGATGTCTTTTACGTCTTTCATATCGCTTCGTTCTTTATTATATAGAATGGTTGTTTTTTTATTTAGTAGAGCAAATGTAGCGTATTATTTCTTCTTTTGCAACATTGCAAGTTTTTTTTGCTTCGGAAGATATTAGCTCGATTAGAGGAAAACAGTGTTTTCTTGGGCGAAAAGCGCTGTTTTCTTCGATGGAAAGCAGTGCTTTTTTAGTTGTGTACCAATGTGCCGATGTCTTCGCCGTCGATGACCTTCTTGAGGTTGCCCACGGTATCCATATCAAAGACGATGATGGGCAGGTTGTTTTCCTTACACATGCACGTGGCGGTGAGGTCCATCACCTTCAGGCCGCGGCGCAGCACTTCGTTGTAAGTGATATCGTGGAATTTTGTGGCTGTCGGGTCTTTTTCAGGATCAGCCGTATAGATGCCGTCCACGCGGGTACCTTTCAGCATGACGTCGGCTTCGATTTCAATGCCACGTAAGCTGGAACCTGTGTCGGTGGTGAAGAACGGATTGCCCGTGCCGGCCGACATGATGACCACTTCGCCTGCTTCCATGCATTCGATAGCACGCCATTTGTTGTAGAATTCGCCGATGGGCTCCATGCGTACGGCTGTCAGCACGCGTGCCTTGACGCCTGCGGCCGTCAGTGCCGAGCTGAGCGCAAGGCTATTGATGACCGTGGCCAGCATGCCCATCTGGTCGCCTTTCACGCGGTCGAAGCCTTTTGAGGCTCCACTTAAGCCGCGGAAGATGTTTCCGCCGCCGATGACGATGCCTATCTGTACGCCTGTGGCGTGTATTTCCTTGATCTGTGCTGCATATTCGGCCAGACGTTTTTCGTCGATGCCATACTGCTTTTCGCCCATGAGGCTCTCGCCGCTGAGCTTCAGTAAGATTCTCTTGTATGTTGCCATAAATGGTTTGTTTTGAGGTTTTCGGCAAAGATATAAAAAGGTATTGGAGCGGCAAACGATAGGCGAGTTTTTCTGTCCGTTTCTTTCTGAGTCGCTGTATATGGCTCTGTGGGTTTCATCTTTCTTTTTTCGTGTTTCAGTGGCCTTATTTTGCGGTTGGGTAAGTTTTATTCACGAGGAGTAGCAGCCTCCGCTAATTTTGCGGACGATATTTGTAAACCGAAGTGTAAAAAGAGATATGAAGCAGAATTTATTTGGAAACGCATTTTTCATGGTGTGTCTGTCTGCCTTGCTGGCCGCATGTGGCAAGCAGGAGCAGACAGTCAGGCCTCAGCCGGTCGTGCGGGTGGCCCGTGCTGAAGCTATTACGAGTGAAGCTGCCCGCAGTTATACATTTATTTCTGAGCCTGTGCGTGTCACTCAGCTTGCTTTTCGTGTAGGCGGGCCGGTGGACAACTTTACAGTGCAGGCAGGTCAGTTTTTTCGTCAAGGACAGCCGATAGCCGCTATCGATCGTCGTGATTTCCTCATACGTCGCGATCGTGCCGAAGCTCTTTGTCGTCAGGCTGAGGCTGACTATCGTCGTACAGCCAATCTTTATGAAAAAAACAACGTATCGGCCACTGCCTATGAGAAAGCTCGTGCTGATTACGCTCGCGCTCGTGCTGATTTCGATATGGCCGTGAACGAATTGGATGACACACATCTCTTGGCTCCTTTTGATGGTTTTGTACAGCAGACGCACATCGAACGCCATCAGGAAGTGAAGCCTTCGCAGGCGGTTGTGACTTTTATTGATCTTTCACAAGTGAAGGTCGAAGTCTATGTGCCCGAAGACATGGCTGTAGCTTTGCGGGGTGGTGTGCCCGATTCGCTCGTTCATGTACATTTCGATCGTTTGCCAGGCCGTGTCTTCACGCCCTCGTCCACGTATTTAACGCAGACAGCAGCCGACAATAATCTCTCTTATCGCCTAACGGTGCTTCTTGACAATTCAGATAACAGCTTGCTTGGAGGAATGGCAGGAAACCTCTCGGTGTCCTTACCTTCAACTTCTACTTATGTCTCTTCCTTAGCTATTCCTCAAGCGGCTGTTTGTCAAGACGATCGTTCGGATGCTTACGTTTGGATTGTGGATACGGGCGGACATGTATCCAAGTCGCTCGTGACCTTAGGACGTTTGCTCAAAGGTAGTAAGATAGAAGTTATTTCAGGTCTTGCCGAAGGTCAGACAGTGGCTTTGACACGTCTTGCTTTCCTGTCCGAAGGTCAGACTGTCCAAGTAGAAGGATTGACGACTGAAAAAGGAGGCCGCCCATGAAGACGCTTGCCAAATTCTTTCTGAAGAATCGCGCCCTGAGCTGGCTGCTGCTGGTGCTGATTCTGCTGGGCGGCGTCGTGGCCTACGTCGGCATGGGTAAGCTCGAAGATGCCCCGTTCACCATCAAACAGGCCGTGGTGACCACTACTTATCCGGGCGCATCGCCTCTCGAAGTGCAGCAGCAGGTGACGGACGTGCTCGAGGAGGCTATTCAGTCGCTGGGCGAGCTCTATTACCTCAAGACCGAGAATCGTGCAGGCCTCTCCAAGATAACCGTCTACGTCAAGAAGGAAATCCGTGCCGACGCCATGCAGCAGCTGTGGGACAAGCTCCGGCGCAAGGTGGGCGATGCGCAGGGTAAACTTCCAGCTGGTGCAGGTACGTCGGTGGTTAACGATGATTTTGGCGATGTGCTCGGCGTGTTTTATGGCTTGAGTAGCGCCGTGCACACCTATCGCGAACTTGAGGAGCAGGCCGAACGCCTCAAAAACGAGTTGCTGGCCGTGCCCGATGTGGCCCGTGTCGAACTCTATGGCGTACAAAACCGCACCATCGAGGTAGAGGCTGACCCTTCACTGCTAGCTGCCAGCGGGCTGACGATGGCCGACATCGCCGCCGCCTTCGACCGCCAGAACCACATCGTAGACGCCGGCGCCGTCGAGACGGCCCATAACCGCCTGCGCATCGATGCGGCAGGAAGCTTCACGACGCTCCAGGAACTCGAGAACCTGACCGTCACCTCGCGCGACGGCTCCTATTTCCGCCTGGGCGAGCTGGCCGCCGTCAGCGAGAGCTATGTCCGTCCGGCCCGCAGCCGCATGGAGATGGACGGCCTCCCTACCATCGGCATCGCCATATCGACGGTGGCCGACGGCAACGTAGTCGACATGGCCGAACGCGTAGCCGCCCGCCTGTCGCAGTTGGAGCAAGATATGCCCGAAGGCTATTGTCTCCGTACCGTCTACGACCAGGGGCATGAGTCGTCCGTTGCCAACGACGGCTTTGTGCTCAACCTCATCATCTCTGTTGTGACCGTTATCGCCGTGCTGCTGTTCTTTATCGGCATGAAGAACGGAATACTGATTGGCAGCGGACTGGTCTTTTCCATTTTCGGCACCCTCATCTATATGTATGGCACGGGCATTGCCCTGCAACGCATGTCGCTGGCGGCCATCATCATTGCCATGGGCATGCTGGTGGACAACGCCATCGTGGTCTACGACGCTACGCTGGTCAACATGCAGCGCGGCATGCGCAAGCGTACGGCCATCCTTGCCGCCGTAGGTACGACGGCCATGCCGCTGCTGGGCGCTACGCTCATTGCCGTGCTCACCTTCCTGCCCGTCTATCTGTCGCCCCACATTACGGGTGAGCTGTTGTCGTCGCTCTTCATCGTCATTGCCGTGTCGCTCCTTCTGAGCTGGGTGCTGGCCGTTTCGCAAAACGTCTTCTTCGTACAGGAATTCGTCCGTCGTCCGCGCCCTGACGAGTTGAAGGGTGAACTCTTCCAGGGCCGCATGTACGACCGCTTCCGTCGTGTCTTGCGCTGGACCATCCGCCGCCGCTGGTTCGTACTGGCCTCGATGGTGGTGTTGCTGGCCGCCAGCGCGTTGGGCTTCCGCAGTATTCCGCAGCAGTTCATGCCGTTGCTCGACAAGCAATACTTCTCCGTTGACGTCTGGCTGCCCGAGGGCACCCGCGTGGAGGAGACCTCGCGTCAGGCCGAAGCCCTGGCCGAGAAGCTGATGCAGCATGAGGGCGTCCGCCACGTGTCGACCTTTGTCGGCCAGACACCCCCGCGCTACTACCTGGCTAATGCTGCCTACGGACCTCAGAGCAACTACGCACAGTGTCTGGTCGAGGCCGTAAGCCCGTCTGTGGCGCGCAGCATGCAGGTGGGACTGCAAGACGAGCTGTCGCAGACTTTCTCCGATGCCCTGATCCGCGTCAACCGCTTCGAGCTGAACAGCATTCCGCAGGCGCTCATCGAAGCCCGCTTTTGCGGTGACGATCCCCGTGTGCTCGATTCGCTGACGAGTATCGCCATCGACATCATGCGCCGCAATCCGAAGGTGATGAACGCCCGCAACGAGTGGGGCAACAAGGCCATGCTGGTACGTGCCGCCTACGACCCCGTGAAAGCCGGCCGCCTGAACCTAGGCAAGGCCGACCTGATGACGGCCGTGAAGAGTACCAACGACGGCACGCCGGTAGGCATCTACCGCGACGGCGACAAGCAGGTACCTGTGCTGTTGCGTACGGTGGGCGGCGGGCAGCTGTCGCAGGCCGCGCTCGAAGACCTGCCCGTGTGGAACGGACGTAACTCCGCCCCCTTGGCTCAGGTGACCGACAGCATCGGGATCGGCTGGGAATGGCCGTTGGTAAAGACCTATAACCGGCGTCTGTCTATGGCAGCACAATGCGACGTACAGCCTGGCCATACCATGAAGGAAGTACATAGTGAAATCCGTGACGAGATAGAGCGCATCGGGCTTCCCGCCGGATACAGTTTCTTCTGGGATTCGCAGTATAAGGACCAGAAAGAGGCTATGGAGGCGCTTATCAAGTATTTTCCGTTGGCCATCGTCTTCTTGGTGCTCATACTGGTAGCCTTGTTTGGCAATTTCCGCCAGCCTTCCATTATCTTCTTCATCCTGCCTTTGTCGGTCATCGGTGTGGTCGTGGGGATGCTGGTCACAGGTTTCCAGTTCGGTTTCTTCTGCATAGCCGGATGGCTGGGCCTGCTGGGCATGATCATCAAGAACGTCATCGTGCTGCTCGACGAGGTGAACCTTCAGCGGCGGGCAGGTGTTGCGCCCGGTGAGGCCATCGTTGAGGCTACCGTTTCGCGTACGAGGCCTGTACTGATGGCAGCCATTACGACCATCTTCGGCAGCATTCCCCTGCTGTTCGACGTCGTGTTCGGCGGCATGGCGGCT
>UMDC01041637.1_pt1 | contig 18135 bp, 13 predicted proteins | sample 1964391 | NCBI WGS metagenome assembly UMDC01 (sample SAMEA4835984, study PRJEB28245) | human gut metagenome | biome: gut microbiome; material: fecal sample | place: Denmark | collected 2008 | reverse complement strand
CGCCATAGCCTCCATCTCGGCACGGAGCTTTGTCTCGGCAGCCTCAATCTTCTCTATTTTGGTCTGCAAACGCACTATCTCCTTGTTCTTCATCTCAATCTCCTCGTCCTGATTCTTTATTGTCGTAAGAAGCGAACTGAGCTCGTCGTTGTCTATCTCATCAGGATAAAGAGAGTTCACACGGCTGATGAAGTCGCCCAAGATGTTCATGTAGTTGGTGAAAGCGTCAAACGCGCTGCTGTATATTCCGCGGTCAAGCCCCACGTTGGAAGGCTTTGTCGTCATCAGGCGGAAATTGTTTGATGCCTGCAGATAATCCCAGTCCTGATTTATACGCGGGTCGTTCGCGATGCGCACACGGTCTGCCACGCCATAAAGTTTGTCGAAAGCCTCACGCTGCATGGGGTTTCCGAGCCAGCTGCTTACGTCACGCTCCTCATCAGTCCAGCTCAAAGTATCGGGTACATCAAGTGTCCCTACGCTGTTCACAGTCTCACATATCTCTGACGGAGTGGCAAATCCTATGTTGCGTTCTTTGGCACATGCGGGTATCGCCTTAAGGAATTCCAGGATGTTGCTCGACAAAGGCTGTGCGATGCCAAGAGCCGAAAGTTCCATGAAGAGGTTTATTATCTTCTCGTCTTCATTCAGGTTTGCGATTTTGTCCACATATCTGTCTGCGAACAAAGGGAACTCTTCCCATTCGCTGTTGTTGAAGCGCAGAGATATGTCATCACTCAGATTGACATCGCGAAGCAGCAGTTTCAGCTTAGGAGCTGTGGCACACGAATATACATAATGAGGAGATTTCCAGCCGAGAACATGCTTCGCGCCTTCGGTAAGCATGCCCTTGAAGCCCATGTCTGCCACCTGCTGACCGATGTCATCGCTGTATATAAGGGAGGAATTACGCAACACCTTGGGTGTCTGTCCGAAATATCCCTTCATCTTCTCACACTGTCTCTTCACATCAGCGGCGAAACTCTCATGGTTGACAAGTGATGCAAGTCCGTGTGAATATGGCTCTGCGAGAAACTCCACACAGCCCGTCTCGTTAAGCTCCTGAAGCTTTTCTATCACCTGCGGCGCGTGTATCTCAAGCTGCTCCATGCCTACTCCGGAAAGCGAGAAAGCCACTTTGAAGTAGCCGTTGTGCGCCTTTATCATTTCCAGCAAGGTGTTCAGGGCGGGCATGTACGACCGTTCCGCAATGTTGTTTATTCTGAACTCATTCTCATAATCATCATAATAATAATGATCTGTACCGATGTCAAAGAAACGATAACGTTTCAATTGTATCATCTGATGTATCTCGAAATATAAGCAAATCGTTTTCATAGATTCCCTGATTTATAGTTTATAGTTGATGGTTTATTGTACGTTCATATAGCTCTCTTATCCATGCGCCAACCTTCTCCCATGTAATCTGGTCGACCTCTTTCCTTCCTTCGCTCTGCAGATACTTGAAAAGGCTGTCGTTACTGCATATCGAATAGATAGCGTCGGCAAGCGCGTGGATGTCCCAATAATCCACTTTTATACAATTATTGAGTATCTCCGCGCATCCGCTCTGCTTGGATATTATGGTAGGAGTGCCGCATTGCATAGCCTCAAGAGGCGATATTCCGAACGGCTCGCTCACCGACGGCATTACGTATACGTCCGAGTCTTTAAGACATTCGTACACTTCCTTACCGCGCATGAAGCCCGGGAAATGGAAGCGGTCTGCTATTCCGCGTTCAGCGGCAAGGTATATCATTGCGTTCATCATGTCTCCGCTGCCTGCCATACAGAAGCGCACGTTCCTTGTACGGTGCAATACCATATTGGCAGCCTCAACGAAATACTCCGGACCTTTCTGCATAGTGATGCGTCCGAGGAACGTAACGACCTTGTCCTTTCCCGTATGATCCGGGCGTGGAATGTCCTGAAGCTCCTGCCTCAAAGGATAAACGGCATTATGAACGGTGAAACATTTACGCGGATCCTGATGGTACTGGTTTATCACAGTCTGACGTGTCAGCTCAGAAACACACATTATACAGTCCGCGTTGTCCATTCCGTCTTTCTCTATGGAATACACCGTTGGATTGACCTTACCGCGAGAACGGTCAAAGTCGGTTGCATGAACGTGTATGCACAAAGGCTTTCCGCTTACATATTTTGCATTTATTCCCGCCGGGAAAGTGAGCCAGTCGTGGGCATGAATAATATCAAACTCCTGCTGCCGCGCCACAACTCCGGCAATAATCGAATAATTGTTGATCTCTTCATGCAGGTTTGACGGATATCCTCCGGCAAACTCCATGCATCCGAGATCATTGACATGCATATAGTTGAAATCAGCATATATATGGTCACGAAGCTTGTAATACAAGTCAGGAGACATAATATTGCCTATCCTGCTCTGCACATAATCATAACTGACATCGCGCCACGCGATAGGCACCGCGTTCATTGCCAGAATGTCGGCAGCGTGCTTGCTCTCATCTCCCCAAGGTTTCGGAAGACATAAGGTTATGCTGACGTCACCCTGAGCATGCAGTCCTTCCGATATACCATAATTCGCAGTAGCCAGTCCACCATATACATGAGGAGGATACTCCCATCCGAACATCAAGACTTTCATAACTAAAATCCTCCTTTACATTAATATTTATACTTTTCAAGAAACTCCAATGTACGCAGTATTTCCGCCACATTTATGGCAAAGGAAATGGCTCCTCTGCCGTTGAAAGGCGGATTTCCGTCAAACAGCTCGGGGATTGTTCCGACACAATGGCGTGTCATCTCGTCTTCATATCCCACCATCTGGCGCTCTATAAAACTCAGTCTTGTGCGCTTGTAAAGCCTGAGACACGCCTCCATATAGAATCCGCCGAGCCACGGCCATGCCGTTCCCTGATGATAGGCATGGTCTCTTTGAGTCTGCGGACCGACATACATCGGGTTGTATCCTCCGCTTTTCGGTGACAGCGAACGGAGTCCCTTCTGAGTAAGAAGTTCCCTTGTGCACATGTCAAGAACACTCTTTTTCTGAGCCTTATCCAATGGAGAGTATTCCAGAGCGACGGCAAATATCATATTCGGGCGTACGCTCCAGTCAACATTGTCGCCGTCGACATAATCAAACAGATAGCCATGCTCATTGAAGAACGTGCTTACAAAAGAGTGCATACACAGTTCCGACATCTTCTCCAGACGCGACGCAGCCTCGAGGTCTCCACCGGTTGTCGCTACCGAAGAGCAGAAACACAGCGCGTTATACCACAATGCGTTGAACTCGACAATATATCCTGTTCTCGGAACGACAGGTCTGCCGTTCACTGTCGAGTTCATCCACGTGACGGCTTTTTCGCGTCCGTTACTATACAAAAGACCGTTTTCTTTCAATATAAGGTTCGGATGCTTGCCGTCAATGATATAATATACGATATCCTTGAGCAATGCGCCATACATCTGGAAGCACTTCTCGCTTCCCACATGCTTCTCATACTGCTGTATTGCCCATACCGCCCATAGCAGTACGTCAGGCTGTTCAATCTCGTAAATCTTCACCGACAGCGGTTTGCCTTCCATAAACTCGCGCAGTCCGCGCTCCGCTGTCTTCATCACAAGTTCGAAATAATCCTGCTCCTCTATAGAGAGAGTAAGACCCGGAAGAGCGATGAACGTATCGCGCGCACGGCTCTTGAACCACGGATATCCGGCAAGAATATACCGGTCGTCATTGCTTGCCCTGTTATGGAACTGGTGAGCCGCGTTCACAAGACAGTGGAAGAAGTTGTCTCTCGGACTGCGCTCGCTCACCTCTTTGTCAAACAGTTGCTGAAGCTCTCCGGTGTTGCTGGCAGACGTGGACGCCGCAAAAACGACACTCTCTCCCTTCTTTATATCCATCTCAAAATATCCCGGAACATACAGGTCTTCGTTTGAGGCATATCCGCGTTCCTGTTCTTTGGGATATTCCACGTTGCGATACCAGTCCGGCTGGAACACGAACGTGTTGCCCTTACTGAACTGCATGTAAAGATCCGGGTATCCGGCATACATGCATGTGGATATTCCGTTCTCCACATTGGAGTAATCACGTGAAGCCACAGAATTCTCATGGGTGAACTGCCTTACGCTCCGGAATGCAAGAAACGGCTTGAAACGCAGCTTTGTCTCCGAATGCGCGTCCACCAGTGTGTAGCGTATGAGAATCCTGTCCTCATAATGCTGGAACACCACTTCTTTCTTCAGCAGCACTCCTCCGACACGGTATAAGGTTGTAGGAACCTTATCACAATCAAACTCACGAATGTATTTGTGTCCTTTCGGATTGAAATTCTCCCCGTTATACTTATGAAGTCCGAGATTGAACTCTGCTCCATGCTGTATAACAGTTGTATCAAGAGAGGACAGCAGCACATGATTTTCATCATCCAGCTCAGGGACAGGAACGACAAGCAGACCATGATACTTGCGTGTATTACAGTCAACTATTGTCGAACAGGAATAAGCACCCGAGCGATTGGTCCTAAGCAATTCTCTTGAGAGAGACTCTTCGAGATTTGTCATCAGAGCTTTTTCAAATCGCAAATAACCCATAGTTTTAAGGTTTTATATTAAGTAATTATTATGGTTAGCTATCTTTATAGATTCTACATTAACACTTCCAAAGGTAATAATTTTTAATATAATCGCAAAGAAAATACATGCATATTTTTGATAACAGGCACATTTTTACATTTCTCCAAAGTATTTGCCGTAAATTCGTATATCATGAAATGACATTAACAAAATGTCGTGTCATTACAACATATAATGATAAGAGACACTGTGCAATGTACGGAGACTGATGTCAAGGAAAGGTTACAGATATGTATAAGTCATGGTTTTGCTTCGGAATAAGGTACGGGAAGCCGTTCAGGAAAGGCTTTTCCGCATAGCGGAGGAGGAAACAGTGCGCACGCCGGAAGCCTGAACTGAACAGCCCTTATGCACGCACGCGGATATCACTGCGGTATTATGAAATTGACGACCTCCTGCTCCACCGTTATATTAAACGGTCCGACGGGAGCGTTCATCATCCGTCCGTCTATGCCGACAGGTGCCTTGTGCGCCTCCACCACTTCCACTTTCTGAGTGCGGTAAGGATGCACGCTCTTGTGATTGAGGAACTTTCCTTTAAGAAACAGGTATATTCCTTCAAACAGCTGTGTCATTTCCGGATGATAAACCACCGAGACATCGAGCAAACCATTATACGGAACGGCATTCGGAGTCTGTCCGTAGCCCGATGCGTTTCCCACACACACCGTCATGACATTGCGCTTCACGACATCCGTATTTATCTTCAGATGCATTCTGTATTCCATACGCTGGAATATCATAAGTATGAAAGAAGAGACGTATGAAAGCGTGCGCGATCCGAAAAATCGGCGCGTCCGGCGGCGTATGTTCATCACCGAAGCTATGAAACCAATATTGACACAGTTGAGGAAATATCGTCTGCAAGCCTCTCCCTTGCGGTTTGTGTATCTCACACATCCGAGATCTATCTTCCTCACACGATGGTTCTTCAGCGACTCCACAGCCTTCTCCGGCTCGCTTTCACGCAGTCCCCAGAAATGCGCGAAGTCGTTGATGATGCCGTTTGGTATCACTCCGAGCGATATCCCGTCGCGCACTTTCGCCTCCATCTGCATAAGACAGTTCACAGCATCGTTGAGAGCGGAGTCACCGCCCACAATGACTATTGTCTTATAGCCGTTGTTTATCATCATCCTGACAAGCCTTTCCACACCCGCCATGCTCTCGCTCTGCACGTAATCGAAGTCAATGCCGTTGTCCCGCAAACACTTCTCTATCTTGTTCCAGCGTTTGCTTTTGTGTCTTTTGTCGTCGTGTTTGGGACAGTAAAGAATGCCCCATCGCTTGTCATTATCCATATCGATGCTATGATTGTGTAACAATTAGTTTCCTTATATGTTCCAGCTTGTCAGCCAGCGGCATGTGCCAGTCTATCCAGTTTATGGTGAATCCGCGCCGCTCCATGCCTCTGAACCACGTCATCTGACGCTTTGCGAACTGGTGTATGGCTATCTCGAGACTCCTGAACATTTCGTCGCGGGTGATTCTGCCCGTCACGTATTCCGTCACATATTTATATTCCAGACCATAATAGATAAGGTCCTCCGCAGACAAGCCGCTGCCGAGCAGCCCTTCCACCTCCTCCACAAGACCGTGCCCAAGACGTTGTATGAGCCGCTCTGTTATTCTCGCGCGCCGGCTTTCACGGTCGATGTCCACACCTATTATAACCGACTCCACCGGAGGAAAATCCCTGTTCGACGACGGATGACTCAGGTTATACTCCTCTATCTCTATTGCCCTCACCGCTCTCTGAGCCGTATCCACATCAGAGCGGTTGTGCATACAGGAACGGTTGCGCGCCTTCATCTCTGTGAGAATAGCCGTCAGTTCCTCAAGCGTCTTGCCCGAAAGGCTCCGCCGCAGTTCCGCGTTCTGCGGCACGGTGGACAGCGAGTATCCCTTCAGCACACTTTCTATGTAAAGCCCGGAGCCTCCGCAGAGTATCGGCATGACGCCTCTTTGCCTTATCTCCGAATATATTTTATGGAAGTCGCGCTGGTATTCGTATATGTTATATTTGTATCCCGGGTCAACGATGTCTATAAGATGGTATTTTATCTGTGTCCCGTTCACCACATAATCGTCAAGATCCTTGCCTGTACCGATGGTCATCCCGCGATACACCTGGCGCGAGTCGGCACTGATTATCTCCGCTCCGGTCTCATAAGCCAGAGCTGCCGCAAGCGCGGTCTTTCCGCTTGCCGTCGGTCCCAATATGGTAATCAATTTTGACATCCGCCGACAAAAATAATAAAAAAAAGCCGTCCGGCAATACCGGACGGCTCTGTTTTTATCGGTATAAGCGAAGTTTTGCCATCTCAGGGCAGAAACCATAGGTCTCCGTCAAAGACAGCTCCGCTCCTTTGCGTTACTTATCCGTTAACCTTCTTCATGTGAGCGATGAGTTCGAGAACCTTGTTAGAGTAACCGATCTCATTGTCATACCAAGAAACAACCTTTACGAATGTGTCTGTCAGAGCGATACCTGCTTTAGCGTCGAAGATAGAAGTGCGTGTGTCGCCCAGGAAGTCTGAAGAAACCACAGCGTCCTCTGTGTATCCCAGTACACCCTTGAGCTCGCCCTCAGAAGCCTCTTTCATAGCAGCGCATATCTCAGCATATGTAGCCGGTTTTGCGAGGTTTACAGTCAGGTCTACTACAGAAACGTCAAGAGTAGGAACACGCATAGACATACCTGTCAGCTTGCCGTTCAGTTCAGGAATAACCTTACCTACAGCCTTTGCAGCACCTGTAGAAGACGGGATGATGTTGCCTGAAGCAGCGCGGCCGCCACGCCAATCCTTCATAGACGGACCGTCAACAGTCTTCTGTGTAGCTGTTGTAGAGTGTACGGTTGTCATAAGACCGTCTGTGATGCCGAACTTGTCGTTCAGAACCTTGGCTATAGGAGCCAGACAGTTTGTTGTGCAAGATGCGTTTGATACGAACTGTGTGCCCTTTACATACTTGTCGAAGTTAACACCGCAAACGAACATTGGAGTATCGTCCTTTGAAGGAGCAGACATAACAACATATTTAGCACCAGCCTCGATGTGAGCCTGAGCCTTCTCCTTTGTAAGGAACAGACCTGTAGATTCAACTACATATTCAGCCTCTACTTCGTTCCACTTCAGGTCAGCGGGGTTGCGCTCTGCTGTAACGCGGATTTCCTTGCCGTTGACAATGAGCTTGCTGTTCTCAACGTCTACATCGATAGTACCGTTGAAAGCACCGTGCATTGTGTCATACTTGAGCATGTATGCCAAGTAGTCAACCGGGCAAAGATCGTTGATACCTACTACCTGAATGTCATCGCGGTTCTGTGCAGCGCGAAAAACGAAACGGCCGATACGACCAAATCCGTTAATACCAATTTTTATCATTTTACTTTATGTTTTATAAAGGGTTAAAATATATTATCCTTAAATACGGGGTGGCTGCCGACAGTCAGAATACGGGGTTGCCGGCATGCCCCGCAGCGAATATCGCAAATAAATTCACTTTTATTCGTCTGACGTGTGCAAAGTTACAAAATAAATTCTATATTTGCATAGAATTACAGTATTAAATAATATAAAATTCAAGTATGAAAAGTTTCTTTAAAGAGTTTAAGGATTTCGCCATTAGGGGCAACGTTGTCGACATGGCTGTGGGTGTAATCATCGGAGGCGCTTTCGGGAAGATTGTGTCGTCCATAGTGAATGACATAATAATGCCTCCGATAGGCTGGCTGATAGGTGGAGTGAACTTCAACGACCTGAAAGTGACCCTGCCGTCCATCCATGATGCAGCAGAGGGCGTGGCACCGGCGACAATCAACTACGGCAGTTTCATACAGACTGTCATCGACTTCACCATCATCGCTTTCTGTGTTTTCCTCATGATAAAGCTCATCAACAAGATGATGAAAAAGAAAGCTGAGGAGAAGGAAAAGCCCGCAGCTCCGGCACCTTCCAAGGAAGAGGTTCTGCTTACGGAGATACGCGACATCCTGAAAGAGAAGAAATAAGGCTCGCGCGTGATGCGTACAGCCAATTCAGCCCGACCCGGTCTTAATACAGTTATGGCTGTTTTATAATCTATTGTCGACTTTCTTTATTTTTTCCGCGCTGATGCCGCCATCCTGTTTTCCGATTTTTGCACGTTGATGCCCATCACATCCATACAAAAGAGCGATAAAAACAGCATGTAGGCAGAACGAAGTGCTGATAGAACAAAATGACCGATTAGGGTTTAAGTCCGGTCTTTCGGGACCGGACTTTTTCATTTACATCCAAGCATACAATCTTTTCCGCAAGACCGTCATGGCGCGTTCCCGGTGTCATGGCATATAACACACGTCCGTCCCCCTCCACGACAGCCGAACAGCAATTATGTCCACACTCCTTCCACTACGCATGTCGGGACGACAGGAATGATGGCGGCAATGAGGCGTAATGCGCATTGCGCCATATGTGAAAACCGTCATGAAAGGGCAAAGACGTCCTGACAGCGGGCAATGGCTGTATGTGCAGCATGAGGCATGAGGCGGCATTTCACATTTATATATAACGCACCGGAAGGACACGGCATGGCTCTCCCTTAATGACTCCCCTGCCGCACAGAGATGGAATTAACTTAAATCCGAGATTATTTTAACACTCCGATTTTCCTGCTTACAGAATGCGTAACAGCAGGAAAAGCCTTCCGGAAGTCATGAAAAATATATTCCGCCAACAGTACGCAGGCGTTCTTCACTCCCGAAAAGCCCGTTCCGCAATGCGTGGAAGGCTCTCTGACGACACCAGACAGCACGTTTGGCACTACAGGAAAGCCTGTTTCGCAAGTCCGAAAGCACCGTTCCGCACGACAACAATAAGACTTCCGGAGCGCATTATTTCACAATCTACTGACTGACAACGCATTGCGCAAACCGCTCATTTCCGAGCCATACGCGGCAAAAAAGAATCCGGCTGGAAATACGCGAGTATTGCGGACATACGCATACGGTGATTGCCGGTTTTAATTGTCTTATTTCGCATATCTCAGACTAATGGCCTCCGCATCCATGCAGTATATCCTCCTTACATATATAAAGACGCTCCCGAACACCGGAACATAATGACACAAGCACCGGCTTCGCGGTTGTCTTCCCCTGCATTTTGTCATGTAGTGTTTGCAATTTGCGGTAAAAATACGACAAATGGTTTTGTTTCTATCCGTAAAAGTATTACCTTTGCAATATAAATTAATAAAAATTTACAGTTGTTTTATCTTTCAGGATATTCAAGGAAAACTAAAGACAAGAGGAAAAATGAGAGTACTGACATTCAGACCGAAACTTATTTCAACGCTCAGAAACTACAACCGGAAGACCTTCATGGCTGATGTCATGGCAGGAGTGATAGTGGGCATCGTGGCTCTGCCGCTTGCCATAGCCTTCGGCATAGCCTCGGGAGTGACACCGGAGAAAGGCATCATCACCGCCATAGTGGCAGGCTTCATCATCTCGATGGCAGGAGGCAGCAAGGTACAGATAGGCGGACCCACCGGAGCTTTCATCGTAATAATATATGGTATAATACAGCAATACGGCATGCAAGGGCTCACCATAGCTACGCTCATGGCTGGAGTGTTCCTGCTGCTCTTCGGACTTCTGCAGCTGGGCACCATCATAAAGTTCATTCCCTATCCCATAATTGTGGGATTCACCAGCGGTATTGCCGTCACGATTTTCACCACACAGATAAAGGATCTGTTCGGAATGACAATAAGCGACATGCCGTCAGACTTCACCGAAAAGTGGATAGCCTATTTCCGGAATTTCCACACTGCCGACATGTGGAGTGTTTTAATAGGTGTGATGAGCATCGTCATAATATCCGCCACACCGAGATTCAGCAAGAAGATTCCCGGTTCGCTCATCGCCATAATACTGATGACACTGTTTGCCGCAGTACTTAAAAACCGGTTCGGAGTGATGTCCGTAGAGACCATTGGCGACCGTTTCTCCATTAACTCAGGGCTTCCCGACGCGCAACTGCCTGAAATGACGTGGGCGACAGTGAAGGCTCTCGTGTCTCCGGCATTCACCATCGCCATACTCGGAGCCATAGAGAGCCTGCTCTCGGCTACGGTAGCAGACGGTGTGACAGGCGACCGTCACGACTCCAACACCGAACTTATGGGTCAGGGAATAGCCAACCTCGTATCTCCACTTTTCGGAGGCATACCTGCAACGGGAGCCATAGCACGCACCATGACCAACATCAACAACGGAGGAAAGACGCCGGTAGCCGGAATAGTACACGCTGTGGTGCTGCTGCTCATATTCCTTTTCCTTATGCCGCTGGCAAGATACATACCGATGGCATGCCTTGCCGGAGTGCTCGTGGTGGTGGCATACGGCATGTGCGGATGGCGTTCGTTCGTGACGCTTCTGAAGAATCCGAAGAGCGACATAACCGTACTTGTAATAACATTCCTGCTGACCATCATCTTCGACCTGACCATCGCGATAGAAGTGGGACTGATAATAGCATGCCTGCTCTTCATGAGACGAATGGCGGAGACGACAGACGTGAAGGTGGTGCTCGACGAGATTGACCCCTACGAGGACACCGACCTCGAACACGAGAACAACGAACACCTCGCCATACCCAAGGGTGTGGAGGTATATGAGATAAACGGTCCTTACTTCTTCGGTGCCGGAAACAGGTTCGAGGAAATAATGGCTAATATGGGCGAGAGGCCGAAAGTGCGCATAATAAGAATGAGAAAGGTGCCGTTTGTAGACTCCACCGGCATACACAATCTGTCGAACATGTGCCTGATGAGCCAGAAAGAAGGAATAAGGATTGTGCTCTCGGGCGTGAATCCGAAGGTGCACAAGGTGCTCGGACATGCCGGATTCTACGACATGATTGGCGAAGAGAACATATGCAGCCACATTGACATCGCACTGGCAAAGGCAAAGGAAATTGTGGAAAACGGCAGTGTGCGGCAGCATACAGTCCGCTGAACATAGGACAGACATTAACTGAAAAGAAGCAGAAAGGCGGAAACCGTAGCATGTTTCCGCCTTTCTGCCTGCATATACCGGTCCTCTCACACGTCCCGAAGCCTAATCCTTGCCACACGCCCGACCGCCGCTCATCCGAACACCACCAGCTCTCTTGGCAGCTCAATGGTCTTCTTGCGCTCAAACCAGAGTCTGTTGCTGCCGCTGATATGCCTCACGGTGTGTCCCGATATGATGTAATAACGCAAGGCGTAGGCGTCCATATGTTCGGCAAAAGCCGCTTTTATGCGCGAGCATTTCTCGTTCACGGCATTGTTGAGCGGATTGGTAAGCCGCCCGACACTCTCTCTTATCACCTGCCGGCTCACCCTGTTGCACATCGGAGTATATATTTCCGCAAGCTCGTCGGCATAGTCACGGAGTCGCTTGAACTCTATTCCCTCAACATGATTGAGAAAAAGGATGTATAGAGCCTTGTGCAGAGGCGACAGCTCAACCTCCTTGTTCCATTTGGCGAGTATGAAACGATAGTCTGGCGTAATACGCAGTACACTCAGGCTGTCGCGCGCCGCCTCCACGCACAGCCGCTCAAGATTGACACCGCCTATGCCTTGCAGCATAAGGTCGTAGCGTCCCTCAGCCTGAAGCTCCGTGCATATTTTGCGAAGCAGTTCCACTTTTTCGTCGTTGCTCATACGTGTGTCATGAATTACTCGTCGTGGTCTTCAAAGATTGTAGTGGAGAATTTCCTCCAGTATTCCTTCATCTTTTCCACGATGTGTCTGGACGACGGAAGTTCGTCTTTCATTACGTTGTCCTCGTCATTACGTGCATCACCGCATTCCTGCCCGTCACTGTTTTCCGTATCAGCCGCCGCCTCACAGATGTCCGCCGGTGTGGTTTCTACGGCGTTTCTCTTAGTCTGTCTGCGTCCCTTGCCATAGAGTTTCTCTATTATCATGTTCAGATATTCCCCGTCGGTAAGGTCGAGTTCCTTCATCTTCTCCTCATCCCAAAGCCTGTTCTCGAATCCTGTCGCGAGAATGGTGAGCTTCACATCCTGTCCGAGAGAGTCGTCCCGGGCTATTCCCCATATGACGTCGATGTCTGGATTGAGCGAATCGGTGAACGCGTCAATCTCGTCCATCTCATCCACATACAGCTCCGCCTCCGAACTGGTATATATGTTGAACAGAATCCTCTGTGCCTTGTCAATGTCGCTTCCGTAAAGAAGCGGAGAGTTGAGAGCGTCCTCAAACGCCTTTTCCACGCGGTGCTGCCCTGACGCCCTTCCCATTGCCATAATAGCTCCGCCGCCATTGCGCATGGTGGTCTCCACATCGCGGAAGTCGGTGTCGATGTTTCCGGTGATGGTGATAAGCTCAGAGATGCTCCTTGTGGCGTTGCACAACACCTGGTCGGCACGCCTGAACGCTTCCGTCACCGGTATGTGCTCGCTGTTGTACACATTGCATATCTGCTGGTTGTTTATTATCAGCAGCGCGTCCACATTCTTGCGCATCTCCTCCAGTCCTTTCAAAGCCTTCAGTATCTTTCTGCGTTTCTCGAAGTAGAAAGGCAGTGTCACGATTCCTATTGTGAGTATTCCCATCTGCCTTGCCACACCTGCCACAAAAGGCGCGGCTCCTGTTCCGGTGCCGCTTCCCATGCCTGCGGTTATGAAAGCCATCTGTGTCCCGTCGCTGAAAAGCCTCTTCAGCTCCTCTGTGTTCAGCTCTGCCTCCTTACGTCCGCGCTCTGGGTCGGCTCCGGCTCCAAGACCGGTCTTTCCCAACAGCACCTTGTGTGGCACGGGCGACGAATTGAGCGAGGATGTGTTTGTGTCGCACACGCAGAAGCTCACGCCGTCTATTCCCTCCCTGAACATGTTGCTGGCAGCGTTGCATCCTCCTCCGCCTACACCCACTACCTTTATTATCTTTCTCTTGGACAAATCTTCCGGTATCGGAAAATCAAGCAATTCGACATTTCCATCCATAAATATAAAGTAAAAAAACAGTTGTAATTGCAAAACTAATGTTTTTCTTTTCGTCCGTAGAACAAATGGGAAAAACAAACCTTGCAAAAGCTGAAAAAAGCCGGAACGGACGGCTCAATCGTCTGCAAGTCTTCGGTCTGAGTTGTGTCAGCCATCATCACACGTAGCGGGAACGCGAAAGGCAGACGTGACGGGAATCGGTTCCGGATTGAATACTCCTCCATACAGCCTTCAATCGCCCGTCATATCAGTAAACGCTCCGCTACACAACAAGCCGTCGCAACGGAACCGCATACGGATAAAATAAAGGTAGGAGGAATGTTTCATTGTCCCTCCTACCCTTCTTACAATTTATCATTATCCGAATACGGAAGTGATGCTGTCATCATTCCCACTCGATTTTTATTATATATAGATTATCAATAACATACACGTAATCTAATAGTAATAGGGTACAATTATAGGGTACAGTATTGTTTTTCAGGTTGAGCCTATATATCACCGACTTACGTTGATTTTCAACAAAAAAATTCTATCTAATTTTTCCATCCTTTTTTACCCCTAAATACCTCATATTACTTTAAGTGCCTTTTTTAACATCGCAAAATGTGCATCCTATTGTATTTGTGCGCTTTTGCTTACGTATCCTGGCTCTTATTATACTTTCAAGAGATAAGTACGGTAGGAGGTCGTCGGTTTGCCGCGCGTCTCCAAAAATTCTACAGGAAATTTGCAGATTAGACTTATTACTCTTGATATACTTTCCAAAGTTGGCCATATTTATATATGTAATAATGACATAAACAAGTAACAATGAAAAGACAGTACAGAGAGTTGTCGGATGAGACAAAGGCCAAGATAAGCCAAAGTATGAGAGGGAAAAGCAAAACAATTTCCCATAAAGATGCCATTTCAAACGGTCTTAAAGACTATTGGAAAACCATACCCAATAAACCGACAACAGATAATAAGGTAGGCTAAGAACCTACCTTAAAATATCACCACTTCTCAAGGTGACAAAACTTGCATTTCTGCAAGACTGAATAATATGTATATACTTATTTTGATGCTCAAATTTGACAAGATAAAATTAGTAACGAAGATTGATTACATCAACGATATAGATTACAGCAAATTTATATTGAACAGCAAAGAGGATAGCATCCTCTATTATAAATATCAGCAAGAAAGACCTTTCTATCTTTTAGTAATGGTGAACTATCAACACGATGAGTTGGTATTAGAATTTACGGGAAAAATCCTTTTAGACAATTATGCAAACCTTATCAATATATACACGGCTAAGGACTGCTTGTCACAAATCAACAGGTTAGGTTTTTGTCATCTGAATGTAGATTCTATTATGGAAGATTGCAATGTCGTAAAATGCGATGTAACCAAAGATATTGAGTGTAACCCAATACAAGACATTACTACCAATGTAAGGCAAAATCTATCCAACTACAAGAAATGGATAACAAGACCGTACCATAAAGAAGGAATTACAATAGAAAACGTAGTGAAAACTCCAAGATACAAGAAACGCCTAATCATCTACGATAAGGCGAAGGAACTGCAATCGGCAGATAACCGATACTTCCTTAATGCCGTATCAAATCCTGATGAGATGCTTTCGTACTTCAACGGTAAGACACGTTTTGAACTAAATATAAATACCATGGATCAAATCAGAAGCCTCTTGAACATTCCCAATAATACCTTGTTAGCGGTATTGGCATCAAAGGCAAACCCCATTCTATCCGTCATTGATGAAGCTATCAAATATAATGACTGCGGGCAGCGGGCTATGACATTAAGGGATTATGAGCATAGTTTATTGCTCAAAGAATGCGGCTATGATATGAGTGCGGTCGAAGCTAAGGTGAGGGCTTTGAGTGCTAAAACTACTTCAATAACAAGGGTGATGAAAGTCTATAAAGATTTGTATAACCAAATAAGGATATCGCCGCAAATAGATATAAGAGCGTTGGTAGCCTAAGTTTGAAAACATGACTGCGGAAATGCGGAGGCGCGGAGTAGATTTTCACTTTTTCAAGAAATGGAAATTTCGATTCCGCACTCCGCACTTCGCACCTTCAGAATATTCAAAAACAACGATATAGGTGCAAAAAAGAATATTCGTATGGGGCGTATTCTATGGATTAGCACATAAATCGTTGTATATCAATTATCTGATGTGGATGCAAATATTCACTTCTGCGTATTTTTGAATATTCTGACATAAAAGAAAAGGTTGGTCGCTAACGGCCAACCTAAGTATAGAAAGTGACAATTTCGATGCCATATAGTGATACAAATGCGTTTTCAGTTTTTGCGTATTCTTATTCTTGTGTTGTCAAACAAGGATTTTCCGAGCTTCCGCAACGATTCATTCCCCCTTTGTTTCTTGTTTTCTGACTTCCGCGATGTATTGGGTGTTCCTGTGAATGTCGTACCTAACTTTTTACCATCAAAAATAGTATAAGGTCTCATTTCTCCTTCGATGATTTTTACTTGATAGCGAGAAGCATTTTTTTTGATAACTTTTTTTGATTGAGGCACGGTGACTTTAAACTTCACTTCATAAAGTGGAATACCTTTTTCCCACTCATTTTGTATCGCTGGTATATAGAATAAATCAGATTCAACCTTAATGCCTACAGCCACAGCATTTGCAGGATTGATATAATTCATTGAATAAGGAATTGGTATTATAGGATTAATTTTTAAATCCATAATATTCTCTTTTCCAAAAGCATCTTCAACAAACCTTTCGATGTTTTTCTTTATAGCATATTGCATACCATCCCATAAAAAAGACATGAATTTCCTGTTACCACCATTATCTTTCATTATATATCGTGATTCGTTTCGTTTCTGTGACCAAGAATATTCTTTTCCGTTTATATCTTCGTAATAATGATAATAATTATTAATATCTGAAATGCTGCGTCTATTTCCTTGGTTTGTTTTTGTATTCGTATTTAAGATGAACTCCCAATAAATATTATAAAAATCCCATTCATTGTTTTGATTACTTTCTTTTTTGATATAGCCGAAGTTCTGATTATAATTAGAGCTATAAATAGTGGAAGAGAATTGGTTAATTTTCTCCCAAAACTTGGTATAACATTGGGATGTATTTTTATTGGAACAAACTCGAATCCGTATAGTATCTCCCTCCATAAAAATGCTGTAATCAAATAATTCGTTGTCCGATTCCAACGTTTGTGCAGTCTGAGACAAAAATTGCAAAAAAACATTGTTTTTAATTGCACTATCTCTTTGCATTTCAAATTTCACTTGCTTTAACGAGTCTTCACGCGCCTGTCCATGTAGGGCTTTTTTTATTGATAATAAAATGTTTTCCAAAGTTTGCTCATAGATACGGCTTCTATCACAAGAAACAACAGACCTCACAGATAATTTGTCATCTTTTACATCCGTACCTTTACCTAATCCATTTTCCGAAGAAAAGGCAAACATATATGCTCTGCCATTATCACTTTCATCCGTGGTCTGAGTCCAATAATACTTTAAAGGAAATGTTATAGTGTTATGATTTATCCGACTTTTCAAAGAGATTCCCTTTGGGTTACTGACATAGTATCTTTCCTTAAATCCCCATCGGAGTCTTCCTGTATAATGCACTTCTCTTTCATCTATGAGGTTCGCGTCACAGTTATTGAACAGACGTGTTACCTCTGAAAGGGAGGGCACACGGGAAACTAATTTATAATTGCTATTATTACCTGCATTGTATAAGAAAGTATCTTTCTCACAAATGTTTATTTCATTATAAGAAAATTTAGAAACAGTATTGCCATCATCTGCAATATGGAAATCATATTTTCCCCAATACAGATCATTCCCTTGCTCATCCTTGAACCCCATGTTGATGAACGTAGCTGCTCCTTTTTTATAGGATAGTTTGATAGAATCAGCGGATATTCTATATTTACTTTCCGCTTCATCAAGTTTATTCTTAAAAGTATCACGGAGTTCAGTACTTTTTATTTTTTTCAGTTCATTATGAGCTTGATTCCATAACTCGGAAATTTGTGCTTCCGCATTTAAAGCAAATAGGCACAACAAATAAAAAACTTTTTTCATATTTTAGTTGATTTTTGTTTCTTAATCTGCGACACGTATTTGACACACAGATAATCCTAATGTGGCAATATCTAATCTATAACAGACTTTCGGTAATTTACAGTTTATTCGTCAACAGCATAGTAATAGAAGAATTTGCATTCTTCATAAGTGTCTGCTGAAGAGAAATTCATATTTAATTTCCCATTTTCAAACATGGGAATATAATACTCATAAAATAGTTCATGTGTAAATATATTCTCTTGTAGTCTCGGCTCAAAATACAGATAGACACCTCTTTGCTTATCGGTCTTTATGGTAAATACATAATCTCTCTTGACCCCACCATTCATCGGGTAATCAGTCTCTATTACTCCTCAAATCCGCAACTACGCGCCTAATA
>UMDC01010043.1_pt1 | contig 18551 bp, 18 predicted proteins | sample 1964391 | NCBI WGS metagenome assembly UMDC01 (sample SAMEA4835984, study PRJEB28245) | human gut metagenome | biome: gut microbiome; material: fecal sample | place: Denmark | collected 2008 | reverse complement strand
GAGACGGAGTAGCTCAGCAGACGCAGCCTTGACCTCTTTGGTTCTTTCTGGGTCAAGCCAGAAAGAACGTACACGATCATAAACAACTAAACATTAAAAACTATGACATACAACAATGAAAATGGGACCATACGGCCCCGCACCTTTTCCAATTTGGAATTAGGATGCCTGTACTGCCCGCACCTGACGCCGGCGATGGCATCCCGTCGGTTAAAAGAGTGGATTATCTATAATCCCACCCTAGTAGAGATGCTGAAAGAATCGGGCTGGAACCCGCGGAACCGGATTTATACCCCGCATCAGGTAGCCTGTATCTTCAAGATCTTGGGAGAACCGTAAACGAGGGGGGCAGTAACCCCATCGTCCTTCGGACACTTCCCCTATAACAGGGGAAGTTTTCTAATGAGGAAGAGGTATACATTCAAATAGATTATTCAACCAAGCTATGAACTTCTGGCATAATTCCCCATCTGTAGATAAGGTTTGTTTCGTAATAGCTGTTCCCATGGGTGTTCCCGGTTCATCCTGCCATGACAACCAAGTATGAATTCTGGCCTTTGCATGATGTACACTTTTATATTTATTCCAATGATTCTCTTCCAGTTCTTTTAATACATCATCTGTTTTTCTCAACAAAACATCATCATCCTTTTCTGGAATCATAAAGGTCACAAAGTCCTCTAACATTCCATTCAAATTATTGTCTGGCATTATCCAAAGCCCGAAAATTATATAAGCCGGATCATCCGGATACACCACCAGACCTTCTTTCGGCAACTCTTCCGGGACAGAAGAATACAACTGGCTGTCAAGTAAAATATGCCGTATAGCCTCCCAATGTCCTTTCAGATTCTCATCAGCATCCACCACAATACCCAGCCGTTGCAGATTATTCGTACCTTTTAATAACACGGGTAAGACTTTCAAAATCTGCTGATAGGAACCTATATTCTCCACCTCGAATGTTTCCAACAAACTTAAGCGATTCGCCAAGTTACATACGACATGTAAGTCATTTATCACTTCAACTAATAATCGGAATGGCTTATTCTTTTTCATATTAACGTAATTCTATATCATTTTCTAAGGCTATTTGTAACTCTCCCGATTTATAGTTCACTGCAGCGAACTCTGATTTTCTCTTTTCCAGACGAATCAACTGAGCATCTACCTCATGAGCAACCGAGGAAAAGCTCCTGATGCAATCCAGACTATGCGTCGTGGCGAAAAGCTGCACATCCAATTCTTTTACCAGCAGGCATATTATTCTCCATAATTCCGGCTGACGCCGATAGTAAATGCCATTTTCTATTTCATCAATCAGGCAAATACCTCCTTTTGAATTGACAATACCTAATATAATAGACAGGATACGGTTCATACCATCCCCCATAATACTCAGCGGATATCTGTCCGATCTATTTTTTATGGTAATATAAGGAACTCTGTCTGAAGCTCCTCTTCCCCCTTTCAGAACAGACTCTTCCAAAAACGCCAGGTTTTCAACAAGGGGATCAATAACCCTCAGGGCTTCTATAACATGTCTTTCCAGTCCGGTCAAAGCGATATTGTCCCATAATCGCAAATTATAACTTTTAGAAGACAAAGACGTATGAATAAAGTTAACCTGCTTCGGATAAACAAATTCATCCCCCATACCCGAACCCGTACTGAAAGCAGAAAAGAATGTATTATTATTTGAAGTAAACAGGATACCTCTTTCCAACGTATCACCTCCTTGGGCATTCTCTAAAGGCTGATCCAAAATTTCCATTTTATTAACAACGGCATTACCTGCTTTTTCTTTTGATTCCAGCACATATACCAATTTCATTTGTAATGCCTGATCTGTTCCCGCCTTAATAATCAAATCTTTACCTAACTTAAATTGCCAGTCTTTGAAGAAAGTCAAAAGCAATTTCTCCTTGTCCACGACAAAAGATTCACCCATCGGATTCTGAATATTCATCCGATTACATCCCATTTGGAGCAAAGCGCCCATCTCTCCACCGGTTGCAAGTGCATATAACGCTTCCAGAACCGTCGATTTACCCACATTATTATCACCGGCTATCAAATTAATAGAGGAAAAAGAATCTATATATAGATGATCTATCGACTTAAAGCCTTTTATTGTCAGATCAGGAAAGTAGATACGCTTTTTATCCATAATTTCTTTTTTTACAAAAATAAAAGATATATTTCAGAAAACCACTCTTTCTTTCAGAAAATCATCTCCTATCTTCCTGCAAAAAAGGCGCAATCCCCTGGGGGATCACGCCTTTTCACACAAAACTAAAAGTATCCAATTGGAATTGATTACCCTTTATACGCCCCATCTTTGGCTTCAAAGATGACGGACGGCTCGATCACCTGGACCGTATGCCAGACACCCGCGGGAATCTGCATCCCGTACTTCCCTTCGGCAGGCGACAACAGCTGGCGGGATACTTCGCGGAAGGTAGGCTGGCCGTTCCCCTCCTCTACTTCTTCGTAGATCACTTCTTCGAGTTTCCCCATCAGGCAGACCACCGTTTCGGCGGTCTCTTCATGGCGGTGAATCGCTACTTCCGTACCCGGCAAAAGGGCATTCAGCATCCGCTGCGAGGTATCGGCAGCCGAATTACGCAGATCATAGTGCTGACGGAGCCGAGGTGATTCCTTGGCCCGATCTAATAAGGAGTTGATGAATTCGTTATCCAAAAGCATAAGGCAAAGTTATTGAAATTAACGGACAATCGCTTCCTTGATCGTATCCACGATATACTGAACATCCTCGTCTGTTACCCACGGACCGGCAGGCAGACAGAACCCTTTCTTGAAGATATCTTCTTCTACCCCATTCGTATAAACAGGTGAGCCCTCATAAACCGGCTGCTTGTGCATCGGCTTCCACACCGGTCTTGCCTCAATCTTCTTCGACAACATATAAACACGGAGCGCTTCGATATTATCATTCGGCTGGCAGTCGGTAGTTGCCGAATCAACTGCATGGATCACACCGGCAGCACCACCCACCGCCGTCTTAATGACTTCCTTATAGGCATTCTCTTGTCCGATGATCTTCACTTCCGGATCTAACGTAGCGGCACAAAGCCAGAAATTGGCATCATACTTTTCATCTTCAGGCTGACAATGCAGATGAACACCCGGAACATCCTTCAGCAATTCCATATACAGAGCCTGTACATGTTTATGATGAGCGATATGATCATTCAAGACCGTCATCTGTCCACGACCGATACCGGCACAAATATTACTCATTCGATAATTATACCCGATGGCTGAATGCTGATAATAAGGATAAGCATCACGCGCCTGGGTAGCATACCACATCATGTCGTTGGCTTCCTTGGCATCCCGGCAGATCAAAGCACCACCGCCCGAAGTCGTAATCATTTTGTTTCCGTTAAAGCTCAATACACCAAACTTTCCAAACGTACCCAAGACTTGACCATTAAACCGGCTACCCATACCCTCGGCAGCATCCTCTACAACCGGAATACCATATTTATCGGCGATAGCACAGATCTCATCAATCCGATATGGCATGCCATACAAAGCCACCGGGACAATCGCCTTCGGATAACGGCCTGTTTTCTCCTTCCGATCCAAGATAGCCTGTTCCAAAAGCACCGGGTCCATATTCCAGGTTTCCTTTTCCGAACCCACAAATACCGGTTTCGCTCCTAAATACGTGATCGGATGCGAAGAAGCACAGAACGTAAAACTCTGCACAAGTACTTCATCACCCGCTTTCACGCCACAACCAATCAGGGCCAGATGAACAGCCGCTGTACCGGCAGACAAACAAACCACTTTCCGATCCAGCTCACTCCCATCCGTATTATGGTTGACGAAATTCTGCAAATCCTGTTCGAAAGCATTCACATTCGGTCCCATCGGTACCACCCAGTTGGTATCAAATGCTTCCTTTACATATTTTTGTTCCCAACCCTCTTCGCTCATGTGGGCGAGACAGAGGTAAATTGTTTTTCTTTCTTCCATATTTGTATTTGTTATTCCTTTGCTACTTAAAAAAGATGATTCTTGCAACCCTTATGCTCGTTATAAGTTTATTCATTCTTTTTTATAACTCTACAAGGATTTCCAAAAGCGACTACCGAATCCGGTATATCTTTGACAACCACACTGCCTGCACCAATCATACAATTCTTACCAATATGAAGACATTGGATTACGCAAGATCCAACACCAACCCATGTGCCTTCTCCTACAGTTGTACAACCACTGATATTCACTCCGGGAGCTATATGGCAATAGTCTTCTATCACACATTCATGATCAATAGTTGAACCTGTATTTATGATACAATGTTTTCCGATCACGGCATCTGCATTAATAACTGCTCCCGGCATGATGACAGAACCTTCACCAATCTTTGCTGATGGAGAAACTACAGCCGACGGATGGATAGCCGTTCCAAATTCGACATCCAATTTTTCAGCAATCTTTCTCCGAATCTGGTTGTTCCCGATGCTGATAATCAAAGGGGATAAATCATGGCGCTGATGAAAAACCGGATATCCTAGCAATTCCTTTACTTCCGGATTATCATCAATCAACCCCTCTATCTTGATTTGGTTGGCCTCCAAAATATCCATAATGACTTTGGCATGGCCACTTGCCCCATATAAATACATCCTGAGTTCTTAATCAATTATGTCCATTGAAAAATTCCATGGTAGCCTGTCCTTCCTGAGAGATACCTTCCCGAATAAAGACTTTCTTGATCGTCAAAAATACGATTTTCAAATCCAATAAGAAAGAACAGTGATCGACATACCATACATCATATTCAAATTTCTTTGTCCAAGATATAGCATTTCGCCCGTTGATCTGTGCCCATCCTGTAATTCCCGGACGGACTTCATGACGCCTTGCCTGCTCCGGACTATATAAGGGTAAATACTGAGGCAATAACGGACGCGGACCAATCAATGCCATATCTCCCTTCAGCACATTGATCAACTGAGGCAGTTCATCGATCGAGGTAGAACGAACAAACCGTCCTACCTTGGTCAGGCGTTCGGCATCCGGCAATAAATTCCCTTCCGCATCCCGTTCATCCGTCATCGTCTTGTATTTAATTACTTTGAAGATCTTCCCATTCTTTCCCGGCCTGTCTTGAGTAAAGAAAGCCCCTGCTCCTTTATTGGCAAAATGCAGCCACACCGTAATGACCAGCAGAATGGGCCAGATTACCAGCAGCACACATAAGACCAAAATAAAGTCAATCAGTCGTTTGAAGAAATGTTTGTACATATTCTATTACTATGTAATTACTTTCTATCTACTCTGAATATTATTAACTATTTTATCCACAGCTTGCACTATTCTTATACGATTCTCTTCATATAAGTTCTCATCCCATTTATCAATATCTTCCAATCTCCGGCGAACCTTTTCTACTTCATCTCCTAAGTTTATCTGATGAGCATTTTTATCAACACCAACTACTCCCTTAAAAGTTCTTGAAAGAATCACAGAAGTAGAACCTAAACGAACATGTTCACCAAGAATATAATCTGAAGGTAAATCTCCCTCTCCGATGCGAGCAATACCACCAAAACCAAATGGAATACCAACTTTATTACATTTTTCTGCAATATATTCAACTAGTCCATCACTAAGAAGTTCAAACATAAAGGTAAGTCCCATCGAAATATGCAAATCGTTCAAACCAATAAAGAGTTCATCCACTCCAGGTACAGCTAAAATCTTATCCAAACGAGCCATAGCAGCAGCCGTTTCTATCATTATACATATCTTAGCTCGTCCATTGACCATCCTAACGTACTGTTCCACATCATGCTGGTCCATTACCATTGGAAGCATAAGTATATCAGCCCCATAAGCAATAGCTTTATCAACTTCAGCCTGAGAATAAGCATGTATAGGGTTGGTTCGCACCAATAGCTCTGACTTGTTCAGTACCTTCCTAACTGCAGGAATATTCTCTATATCATTATTTGATATGACAGTATTACGCCCGTGCTGACGCTCATTTTTACCAATCCATTCCAGATCATAAAAAATTCTATCTACACCAGCTCTCTGTGCATCCATTGCAGATAGAGGATCTGCAGCAAGAATCATAAGTTTCATATGTTTCATATCTAACCTACTTTTTATTCATTAAACGTAACCTATGCTCATAAGTAAGCTTAAGCATACGCTGACGATTAAACAATTTCTCACAGCGTTTACGACCAGCCAATGCCATCTTTTCTATTTTATTTCTATCAGATAATAACTGTTTTAATCCCTCATAAAGTGAATCCACACTACGAGGTTCTACTAATATTCCTGTAACCCCCTCTTCTATTACTTCAGAAGGCCCTGGAATATCAGTAGTGATCACCGCCAATTGCATAGCCATTGCTTCTTGAATAACCATAGAAAAACCTTCTCTATAGGAAGGGTGTGCCAACACATCGCTGGCAGCCATATACTTATTTACTTCATGGGTAAATCCCGTAAAGATCACCCTTTCATGCTTCGTTATAGGTATAAGATGCTTAGGAATATTACCTTCTGTATCACCCACCATCAATAACGCAATATCTTCACGTTCGTTAGCAAGACGACTAAAAGCCTCCAATAATTCAAAACTTCCTTTATCACGACTAAGACGCCCTACAGAACAAATCACTAATCGCTCTTTTAAAACTGGATATTCTGCTAAAACCTCATCTTTATATTCAGTCTTACGCTCTAAATCATATTTTGTCAAATCCACACCGATTGTACCACCATTTCCAATTATAGTAGCTTTAGCTGAAGGATAAAGCCCTTCACTTACAGCATAATTCAGGTTCTTCTGACTAGCAGAACAAATATCGGTAGAAAGTTTGCAAGTTAAATGTTCCAAAGATTTAAGAATTATTCTCATAATCCCGGAGACACCAACATATCGAATTCCCCATTGACAATATAAACGTACTGGAACATTTGCCATCCAAGCTCCTATAGCCGCAAATAGACTCGCGTTAGGAGTTGCATATTGTACAAAATCAAACTTTTTATGTTTAAAAAAACAGTAGAACTTTAATGGCATCACAAACATATCCAAGAGGCTTATACCTCTTTTCATCGGCATATCCACATAATGAAATGAATTTCCTTTCAGTTTTTGTACTCTTATAGTATCAGAACACACTAAAGTGACCTCATAGCCCTGTTCTACAAACTGATACATAGCATCAGATACAAATGCAATCAAAGTAGCATCAATTGTTGTGATACAACATATTTTTTTCTTTATCATATATTTCAACTATATTTAAATTATCGCTATAGCATTTTCTAGGTCTTACACATAAGTACATATGATACGGCAAATTCAAAAGTGATCAATTTTGACAAGAATTATATATCAGTATAATTCTTTCTCACGGCTACATTAAAGACCTGAAAACTTCAAATTTCTTGAAACTTCCATACTTTTATACAACGAGAATAAATTATCTATTTCACAAAGTACCTATAATTTAATGAAAACATTAAAAAGGATATTTCTCAAAGTTTTAAATGTGATTATTTAAATGCACATTGTACTTAAAATTAGATTAAAGACTCCAAAAAATCCACAACGCGTTTTGCTTGTACATCAACACTCTTATTTCTCAATACAAACATCTTAGCTTTTTGCCCGATCGCATTCAAATCAACATTATTTTTTACTTCTATCAGATTTCTTGCAATTGACAGAGCATCTATTTGGTCAAAATATAACAAATAATCATCATATTCACTCGGAATTGAACCAAGATGACTAGTCATAAGTGGAGTTCCACTAGCCATATATTCAAGAATCTTGGATGGAAATGATAGATATGAGAAAGCTTCGGTAGTAGGTCTTGGATTTACCAATAACGTAGCCATTTGTTCATATCTGAGAACTACAGATTTATCAACAACACCCCAATATTTCACTCTTGGGTCATTAACATTATTAAGTTCCTTTACATAATCACCATTACCAAATATCCACAATTCGGATTCAGGAATATCAGCCAATAAAAAGCCTTCTACTAGCTCTTCAAGGCCATATTCTGTGCGGACACCACCTGCATACATCACAACAAACTTTGAAGATTGCTGTTCGTTTGAAAGCTCAAATTCAGTTGTACAAAATCCCTCCATTACAATGTAAGGAACATTTCGATTTAAATAATCCATCTGAAACTTTGAAAAGCAAATATAGCCATCAAATGATTTTTTATATTTTAAATTTAAAGACTTATACCATTTTATCATTTTTTGCGGACCATGATAAACGCACATATCACAATCTGGCAAATCAGGTACAATAGCCACTGTCTTAATATGATATTTACGAGCCACCCTCATAACAGGCCACGCAGACAAAAACTGTATACAATTTGTAAGAATAATCACATTCTCTGCACCCTCATTTTTTACAACTTTTTCAATCTTACGCATTAAACGAAACATCCAAACCAACTGTTTTATTATTGGTAAATTAATCCCCCCTAAACATTCTGTATTGATCTCATCCATCATAACATCACTGGTATATAACTCATTGCTATACTTAGGATAAGCGCTAACAGAGGAATAAGAGAATCCTTTAAAATTAAATTTTAAAAGTTTAAAAACAGCCTTAGAAAAGATATAGTCCCATTTCTGTTGCACATAATTTATATGTCGTTTGTTAACTCGATTTAAGTGCGTAATTCCGTCTGAGCTCACAGCACTACTAATGAACATTATCTTCATTATCTATTTCTCCCTTTAATAATTTTACGGATACAAGATGGTATAAAATAAGCTATGATTGGTTTAAACGCAAAGAATATGGACCATAATGGAAGTCCCATTTTCCGGAAGCCTTTCCTACGTACTATATATTCATAATAACAATATTTAAAAGCACGTTTTGATTTTTGAAATCTATCCTTATTATAATAGTATAATACTTCTGGAATGTTTATACCTTTAAAACCAGCTGCAGTTAATCGCATAAACAAATCATAATCCTCACATCTAACCGTCTCAGGGCTGATTCTATAACCACCTACTGACATCACTGCATCTTTTCTAAATACACATGCAGCATGAGCAAACGGACAATAATTCAAAAAATCCATTTTTGTTGGGTTTCGTTTTGGTATTAAAGGATTCCATTCTCCTTGTAAATCAAATCTCACAAGGCCAGTACTGACAAATGCAACTCTTTCATCAGATTGAAGAATTTCCATTTGTTTTTGAATTTTGAAAATATCACTATAATCATCATCATCTTGCCTAGCAATGAAACTTCCATGCACATGTGCTAGACAATTATTGAGACTAACATTTAAACCTAAATTTCGAGAATTCCGAATAATAGTTACTTTTTTATTATTTCCGTAATGTGATAGCATGTACTCATATACCCCATTTGAAGAGCAATCATCACATACAATAATTTCAATATTATCATATGTCTGATTCAACATTGTATTAAATGATCGATCTAAATCATCAAATTTTTTAGTGTTATAAACACCCAAAATAAAAGAAACCAACGGTTTATCCATTATCTTATGTTACCTTAATTTACAATCAATTTAACCAGATTCAAACGAACCAATGTCCTAATATAATCTTTTACTAGTAGATCAAAAAGTCATTCTTACAAGTCATCATTGAACCTTCACATTATTTACATTCTACTGCCAAGATTGTTCAAAAATTGTATGGAAATGATATGACGTATCATACCATATTGGATCCAAAAAATGGACAATATATATATATAGATAGTAAATAATTAGTGACCACACTAAAACATTAACTAATAATATTTTCCCCCTATGATATAACAAATCCATTGTGTTAGGGTATACAACTATTGTAAAAATGGAAAAATACCAAGCCATTCTCCCAATCATAACATTCACTGAAACCATAGGAATAAAAAGTACACTACACATCACAAGAAGATTCATTAATTTCAAATCATTATCCATATGATTTATTTGACTGAAACAAAGAAACGGAATGCCAATAACAAGTAAAGAACTTATTCCTAAAATATTATATCCTGTATCTGCTGACATATACCCAGTATAATATTCCATACTTTCTCCTTGGAACAATGGGAGGAATAGAGTATATCCTATTTGCGGTATTACTATAAACCACAAAGTAATTAGAACAATAAACAAGAAAATTTTTGATTTTGAGAACTTATTTATATCCAAAAAAGAAATTAGAAAGAAAGGTATTAACGCAAGTGCTGTTGTATGAATCGTAGAAGCAGCAAGCATCACTATAATAAATAATACCACTTTTTTCTTTTTTATAAAATCAAATGTTAAAACAAACAAAGTTACTGCAATCCACTGACGTATAGCTCCTGCGATACCAACAATTAAAAACGAAGGATTAAAAGCAAGAATTGCTACTGCAAACCAATACCAATTTGAAGGAACATATTTCTTTATAATTCGATATAAAGGATACAAAGAAAATGCAGATAAGAAGATTATAAAACCAAAAAATCCTATAGGTTCAAAGAGTTTATTCAAAATCACAAAACCATATTCACCTCGATCTTGAAGTGATGCCCATTTATCAAATTCACCTAGACCAAATGAATAGAATGTATAAGCTTTGAAATTATTAAAATATCCTTCATAGTCATTTCCAAAATTATATCGAATAGAAAGAAACACCCATAAAGTAATAAAAGCCATTTCAAGGCCTCCAAACTTTCTCCTTGGCCTATTTCTATCCTTTAAACAAAAAAGAACAGCTAGAATAGAAAAAAATAAAGCAACTACCATATATGCATTAATATGTTATGAATTTATTTTTTTATATATATCAAACAAAGAATCCAAATTTCCAGAAGAATACATTTCATGAATTGTAGCTTTAGCATTTTGAGAGATCTGTTGCTTTAACTCTTGAGAAGAGAATAATTGCATAATACATTTTGCTAATTCTTGAGGCTTATTGTATGTATATAATAATGCATTATCATTGTGTCTCGCATAAGCTGGAACACCACCAACATTTGATGAAATACAAGGTATTCCAACACTCATAGCCTCCCGTAATGCAGAACAATGATTTTCAACAGCTGATGCAGAAATAAAAATTTCTGATTTAGACATCATTTCAGCATATTTATCAGGAGATAAAATACCCACAAAAACGACATTATTTATAAGTTCATAATGAAATATTAACTTTGACAAGTACTTTCCATATCCTGATTGTTTTAGTTTTTTCATTATCCCTTTGGCATGAACTATATCTAATCCAGGTACAATTAATTTCAGATCAGGATAACTATCTTTCACATAATATAATGCTTCCAAAATAAAATGAAGACCTTTTAAAGGATATCCAGCAGCTGTTGTTATTAAAGAATGATCATTATAACAATTTTCTGCCCAACTATACTTAGAGAAAACAGAATTAATAGGTAATCTATTCCAAAATAAGTGCAAATTTGGATTTATAGACAGATATCTTTCTGCAGCCCACTTATTCTCCACAATTATTCCATCAGCAAGAGACACCATATATTCTTCATAAATAGCTCTTAACCTATTCAACTTTTCCAGATCGAAAACAGTAGTGTGTCGTAAACGTTCTACAATCGTTGAAAATCTTTTAATTATTGAATCGGAAAGACCTCCACGATAATTCTCTGCAATAGATGACATAACGCCCTGAATGTATATACATGACTTAATCCTATGATGATTCGCCAACAGCACACATTGCCCCATTAAATATTCAGTACCCCAAACCAGAATTAAATCTGGTTTTTCATCTTCTAATAAATTATTCCAATAGCTAATATTATGATCATTACATTGATAGGTAGAAACAGCTCCATGAGGAACTACAATATATTTTATATTTTCATCTAATAATACTTCATAAGAATTTCCTGAAGTACAAACAATAAGTTCTATGCCATTCTTTTTATAAGAATTTTCTAATTCAACATTTAACCATTGTCCACTCGATAATTTAAGTCCTTTACGTCTCGCAAGTTCCCCTACAAGCATATTAACTATCCACAACACCTTCATGTTACTTATTTTTTTAATGGTTTGTATGTAGTCATATCTATTTTATTAATATCATATTTTCCAGGAATAATATCTTCTACCAAAGTATCGTAGAACATATCATTAAGATGCTGTACTGTAAACTGTAACGCACGCTCATACATCTTCTCAGCAATTTCAGATAAGCCATTTTGATTATCTAACGCCCACTGGATTTTTGATTTAAGTTCTTGTATATCACCTTCTTTCACACATATTGCATCAGGACCTATTTGATAGGGAACAGAACCAGATGTATTTCCAATAATTGGTTTCTTTGTTATCATAGCCTGTACTACAGACAAAGAAAATGTTTCCTCCCACCAAGGAGTTGTCCTTGGAACATGAATAGCACAATCTACCGCGTTCCAATATTTTTTCATATCATACCAATCCACAAAACCAGTCATAATGACCTTATCTTTAATATTCCTTTTTTCCACTATAGATTTTAGTCTATCAATGTCTTCCTGAGATCCATTTCCCATCATAAGGTACTTCCAATTGCCATCTTTAGGAAGTGCGTTGAGAATATCATCAAGCCCCTTATCCGCAGTGAAACGAGAGGCACTTCCAAATACAAAAGAGTTTCCTAGATTATATTTTTCACGTATCTGTTTTCTTACTTGATTATCCTCATGAAACCACTCTAAATTAACTCCTACTTGTGTTTGCATATACAGTGGACCAGAGTACCCCTCAATTCTAAAACAATTAATAGCATCAGGATAATGACAGAAAAACGCCTCAATATGATTGTGAATATAGTTCTGCACATATCTATGTCTATAATACATTATACGTCTTGCAATAGAAAAAGGTGCAGAAATACGGACCATAGGCTTTTTAAGACTAATAGCAGGTCCCCTCATACTAAAAGCAATACGCTTAACATGAGGAAATTTAGTTACTAATAGTTTTGTTACTTGATACAAAGATTCTTGATTATGTGTTCCAATATGGTAAACTATATCTGGGCTAATTTCACGAAAAAGATCTTCAAAATCTGGAGAAGTCCAGCCTTTATAAGAATTCTGCTTCATTCTGAATAATCTAATATGGAAATTACCATCTTCTTTTTCTTTACCCTCCAAGGTGGTAGAAGAACCATAGTTGTATTTCTTTTCGTGATACCACTCATACTTAGATGGAGCCAAAAGATAAACATCAAAGTCTGGGTGAGATTCAGAAAACAACTTCCACCTACGAGAAAAATAGTCAATTTGAAACGAATGATTAATCAGAATTATTGTATAACGATTTATATGCGAAGCATTCATAATATGTTTAATTATATTTTAAAAGAAGAATTTATCAATAAAAGGCTTTATAACATTAAAAACCTTTTGACGTTCACATTTATCTAAACCAAAGTAAAATGAAACTATTACATAATATAGAAAAGCTAATATTAACCCAAATACATGAAATACTGTAGTATCTGGCACTTTGTAAAGGCAATAAAAAAATATCAATGGAATCATAACGTAAAGAATACGCAAATGTGAAGATTTCATAAATCCCTTTACATTAAACTTTACGACCCTATTCAACATATATAACTTAACAAAGCTATTAAAAAAATTAATAACACAATATACTACGCATATTGTTACTGGTGGACAACCTAATTTGTAAAACAAAAAAGCCAAAGGCAGTCCTAACATCAATAGAGAATTAACCACAACCTGATAAGCTCGAATCTTTCCTGCCGCATTAATAAGATTAGGGATGCCTTCAGCCAAACATCCTATCATATTACCTAGTAAAATAATTTGAACAAAAAGATCTGCACCTTCAGGAACATCAGTCAACCATAATTTCAATACAAAACCAATTTCAACAATTAGAGGATAAGAGACCAATCCCATTAACAAAAAAGTATACTTCGAAATTCTGCTAGTTATTGAAATCGCTCTTGAGTAATCACCCGCACTAAAACACTTTGTCGTTTGAGGAACAGCAGCACTATTCAATGATCGAGCAAACATCATAACAAATGATTCAACCTGAAGAGCTATTGCATATGCAGCATTCACTAACGTTCCAAAAAAGTAATTAATAATAATAGCACTTCCCTGTCCTTTACCAATATTTGCTGCAGCTCCATAAGCTGTCCACCCTGAAAAAGAAAGCATCTCCTTGTATAAGTTTTTATCTGTATATAAGTTGTACCTAACTACATCGTTATGTTTTTTTCTACAATAGAAATAATATAACATACAACTACACATTGTATATCCAAACATTATTAGACTGTATAGACGAAGTCTATTACAGTCAGAATATATAAAAAGTAAAATTATTATTAATTTCAACACATTAGAAACTATATCAATAATTGCTGAAGCAGAGAATTTCTCATAAGCGACCAAAAGACCCTGGTTAGGTATAAACATTGTATTAATCGCAGCTGAAATAATTGAGAAGAAGAAAACAAAACGTGCATCCGAAAGACTTTCAGGAGCTACATTCAACAAATTATTAATATAATATAAACCGAAAGGCGTACCAATTATTAGTATAAGACCGCCAAAAACAAAATGTATTATAAAACTTGAATTATAAATCTTATTGGGATTACCCAACTTACCCTTCCCTATCTCAAAAGCAAGATAACGATAGGTTGAAGATGCCATTGATGTATTAATTACATTTAGAAGAACAACTATGCCCCCTACAACATTATACAACCCGAAATCTGAAGCCCCCAAAGCGTTTAATACTACTCTAGACAGCGCTACAGAGATCAGCGACACTACACATAATCTAATATAGATAATTAAACTATTGCAAGCAATTTTTTTATTATCATTCATCAAACAAAACTATTAGATAGTTGTCTATTATAAATTACAATCAAAATATCTATTTAATATCTTATAGTTATAGAACTAGTAAACTTTTCATACAAATATTAAAGTTTATGCAGAAAAGAGCTAGATAATCGAAAATTAGTACTCTAAAACCTTAATATTATCATATAAAGTAATAATGATTTAGCATAGATAAAATATGTACTATTGTTGTAGGAATGGAATAAATGTATTATTCAAAGCCTCAGTGTGCATTATAATCCTTGATTTCCCACATACTACTGTTGAATTAGCTGGTACATCCGTTGTAACTACAGCATTTGCACCAATACGGCTGTTTACATGAATATTAGCATTCCCTATAATTTTCGCACCAGCCCCTATATATACATTATCACATATATTAGGAGCTCCATATGATTTACTACCTTTAATTGTGTTAGCACCAATAGTCACTTGTTGAAAAATGACTACATTTTGTCCAATAGTTGCAGATTGTGTTATAAAAATCCCACTTACACCATGTGGTAATATAAGCGGAGAAGCTATTTTAGCATCTATACTGATACTTGCAGCATGTTTCTCCATATATTTATTCCAAATTATCTTTTTCCAATTCTTAGGCTTATCCTGATAAGACTTATATATACTCCATATATTATTCCGATATAGTAAAGTAAAAATTGGAATATACATCAATCTAACTAGCATACAGAGCATTACCTCTTTAAAAAAAGCACTAATATTCAACATTATATAATAATTTAATTATAATTCTATAGTTTATTTATATCACCTTGATTCCTATATTTTTAATTGTTCATTTTATGCTTTTAGAATAATATACTTCATCTATTTAATAAACATTAATAAATCAGATAATTCATAGAACTAAAATTACCTTTCTTATGAATCATTCTACTGACAAGATCTGAAATAGACACTACATATTAAATACAAAATAACTCATTGAGTCTGTTCCCCAATTAAGATAACATATTATTCCTTCCTCCAAACCATCTTATTCACAACCCCTGTATAAGACTGGATGATCTTAACCACTTTAGTAGAGACATTCTCTTCCACATAATCCGGAACCGGAATACCGTAATCGCTATTCTGATTCATCGTAATAGCGGTATCAACGGCTTGTAATAACGAGGTGGTATCAATACCCGCCAAGATGAAACAGGCTTTATCCAAGGCTTCCGGACGTTCGGTAGAAGTACGAATACAGATTGCCGGGAAAGGATGACCTACGGAGGTAAAGAAGGAACTTTCTTCCGGCAGGGTTCCTGAATCGGAAACCACAGCAAAGGCATTCATCTGCAAACAATTGTAGTCATGGAAGCCTAAGGGTTCATGCTGGATCACACGGGGATCTAACTGAAAGCCGGAGGCAGCCAACCGGTTACGCGAACGGGGATGGCAACTGTAAAGAATCGGCATATCGTATTTCTCTGCCATCCGGTTGATCGCCGTAAACAGGGAAGTAAAGTTCTTCTCGGTATCGATGTTTTCTTCCCGATGGGCACTCAACAAAATGTATTTGCCTTTCTCCAATCCCAAACGCTGGTGAACATCGGATGCTTCGATCTCAGCCAAGTTCTCATGCAGCACCTCTGCCATCGGTGAACCAGTCACATAAGTACGTTCCTTCGGCAGTCCACAGTCTGCCAGATAACGGCGTGCATGTTCGGAATATGCCAAGTTCACATCCGAGATAATATCCACGATCCGACGGTTCGTTTCTTCCGGCAGGCATTCATCCTTACAACGGTTTCCGGCTTCCATGTGGAAGATCGGAATATGCAGACGTTTGGCAGCAATCACACTCAAACAAGAATTGGTATCGCCCAAAACCAACACAGCATCCGGCTTGGTAGCCACCATCAGCTTATAGCTGGCATTGATGATGTTGCCACAGGTAGCACCCAAGTCATCCCCTACGGCATTCATATAGACTTCCGGATCTTTCAACTTCAAATCCCGGAAGAAGATTCCGTTCAGGTTATAATCGTAATTCTGTCCGGTATGTGCCAGAATCACATCAAAGTACTTACGTGTCTTATTAATAACGGCAGCCAAACGGATAATCTCCGGCCGTGTGCCCACAATGATCAACAGTTTTAACTTCCCATTGTTGGCGAAATGAATATCGGAATAGTCTGTTTTCATATTTTCTGTTTTTTTTATTGGACAACGGTTGAAGGACAAGGGACAAAGGTCAACAGTCAAAAGACAACGGACAACAGTCAACAGTCAAAGAAGAACGGTCGAAAGAACAGTCAATTATCTTTCGTCTGTTGTCTGTTGTCTTTAGTCTTTCATCCATTCTCTGTTGTCTTAATTATTATACCAAATCAAAATAAGTATCCGGCCTGTTCTTGTCAAAAATCTCGTTGCAATACATCACTGTAACCAGATTTTCGGTTTCAGACAGGTTGATGATGTTGTGGGTATAGCCCGGAAGCATGATGACGCTTTGGATCTTGTCGCCACTGACTTCATAATTCAGGATTTCATCAGTTCCTTCCTTACGGAGTTGGATGAGTCCGTGACCGGAAACGACGATGAACTGTTCCCATTTGGTGTGATGCCAGTGTTGTCCTTTGGTGATACCCGGTTTGGAGATATTGATAGATACCTGACCACAGTTCAGGGTATGTACCAATTCGGTGAAGCTACCCCGGTCGTCTACATTCATATTCAAGTCGAAGATCGCCTTTTCTTGGGGCAGATAGCTCAAATAGGTACTGAACAATCTTTTGGCAAAGCTGTCGGCTGGAATTTCCGGGATCATCAATGTCTTGGGCAGGTCGGCAAACTGATAGAGCAGATCGACGATCTCTCCTAACTTCACATGATGGGTCACCGGAGCGGCACAATAACGGCCATCGGCCTGCATGACGGTATTCACCCCGTCGAACTCGCAATGATGTTCTTTTCCCTGCAGGGCATAAATCATCTCCTCTACCAGATCATCGATATACAGCAGTTCCAGTTCCACATTCGGATCATTGACCTGAATGGGCAGGTCGTGGGCGATGTTATGGCAGAAAGTAGCTACCGCCGAGTTGTAATTGGGGCGACACCATTTCCCGTACAGATTCGGGAAGCGATACACCAATACCTTGGCTCCTGTCTCCCGGCCATAAGTGAAGAACAGTTCTTCTCCTGCCTTCTTGCTCTTTCCATATTCGGAAGTACCGAAACGGCCTGCCAAGGTAGCCTGGATGGATGAAGAAAGCATCACCGGGCAAGTATTCCCATGTTTCTTCAACGTATCCAGCAAGGTAGAAGCAAAGCCGAAATTTCCTTCCATAAACTCGCTCTGCTCTTTCGGCCGGTTCACCCCTGCCAAATTGAATACGAAGTCGCAATCACGACAGTAGGTATCCAGTTCTTCGGCAGTAGAATCGATATCGTATTCATAGACTGCCTCTATGGTTAAATCGCCATAGCAACGGGCTTTTCCGTCTTTTATATTTTTCAACTGAGCGCATAGGTTTTTTCCAACAAAGCCTTTAGCGCCGGTGACTAGTATACGCATAGTTTTTTTATTTAATGGACGAAGGAGAATTGACAAAGGACAAAGGACGACAGTCAACAGTCAATAATCTTTCGTCCG
>UMDC01047226.1_pt1 | contig 19005 bp, 8 predicted proteins | sample 1964391 | NCBI WGS metagenome assembly UMDC01 (sample SAMEA4835984, study PRJEB28245) | human gut metagenome | biome: gut microbiome; material: fecal sample | place: Denmark | collected 2008 | reverse complement strand
GGCAGCAGGTTCTCGAGGAAGGAGCTCTTGAACGAGCCTTGCGGGCCGAGGAGGACGAGGATTTCGTGGTTCACCACGCCGTCGTCCAGCGCGGCGGCCAGCATGCCCACCAGCCAACGGCGGAAGTAGTAGTCGAACTCGGCGGCCGACGTGCCGCGACACACCACCATCCGGGCCAGGCGGCCGATGTAGTCGGTCGTGCCATCCCAGGGCGGCAGCGTGTCGAGGTAGCGGCGCAGGGGGTGGTACGTGGGCACGAAGTCGCTCTGCAGCAGTGTGCGCAGGCGGAAGAGGTCGGCGTCCAGCCCCTCGTGCTGCATGGCGCGCCACAGGGAGTTCTCCAGCGCATCGGTCATCAGCTGCCAGCGGGGCTCCTCCTCCCCTGTCCCTTCGCAAAGTCGCACCTCCAGCTGGTGGATGAGGAGGTTGCGGCGCAGCTGGCACCAGCGGCCGATGAAGTCCTCCATCTGCCCTACCGACACGCGGGGCGCACGGCTGCCACCGCCGCCCGACTTATCTTTAGAGGTACGCGCACGCGCGTAGCGCGCGAGGCGACACGTGGCGTGTTCGGCGGTCAGGGCGTAGCAGCTGCGCACGGTGGCCGCAACGGAATGTTCGGCCGCGTCGTAGTCGGCAAATTCACTGAGGGCCCACGCCTCGGCATCGGCCTCGCTCACGCCGAAGCGGTTCATCCAGTAGAGGCAGCGGCAGATGTAAGCGTTGTGGCTGCCGGGAGCGTAAAGGATGCCGTCGTCCTCCACCAGGCGGCGCACGGTGGGGGCGGCACTCACGGCCCGCACGGGTCGGCCCCTCGAGGCACGGGAACGCGCTGGGGCCTCAGGCTCCACTGCCAAGGCCTCGGCCTCGGGACGGTAGCAGACCTCCGGGTCGTGGCAGAGGACGGACATGCGGGTGGCGTTCTTGCACTGGGCATCCACCGTCACGCCCAGCAGGCGGGAGTAGTAGTCGTTCACCGTCTGCCAGGCGCGGGCAAAGGTGCGGGCATCGGTCGGCGCAGGCTCCACACGGGCCACCACCCGCAGGCCACGGCCCGAGAGAGTGACGTAGGCCAGAAACGTATGCGGGTCGGCTTTCACCCGCGCGACCAGCGTGTCCAGGCTTTTGCCGTTCAAATCATCAATATCGACCATCGCCTTGTCGGAGTAGCCGCGGACATGCTGCTGGCTACGTCCTCCTTCGAGGATAACGGAACAGACAAAGGCCGCCTGCGAAGTCTTCAGGGAAACTTTGCGGCGCTTCAGCTCTTCGACGGAAGCAATGTCGCCCGCAGCTTCGGCTTCAGCCAGGCGGGCACAAGTCTCGCGGTAAAGACGAGTGACAGTGAGATGACGTCCTCCACGGATTTCTTCCACCAGATCGCCCCACGTGGTGGGTACGGGCACGATGTCGCGCAGGGAGGCAAAGCGCGAGGGCCAGAAAGAGATTTCATTTTTCATTGACTTATTCTTTACGGTTTACTTGTTTATTTGGATCAAATTCATTATATTTGGACATGCGATCTTTCCAAGTTTTTTCGGCAAAGGTAGTCAATGACGGATAGCGGATGCTGTACTCATGGATGCAGCATTTTTCAGGCTCTTTTACAGATTTAACTTCTTTTATGCCGTTCATGGTTTGGCCGCCGGCCGCGGTCTAATCCTCTGGGCCATGAATGAAAAGAAGCTAAGAAAGAAAGCCAATTTGTGGATAGCCACGGCCGCAAATGAATTGAACGAGATCCGAAGAAGGTGGCGCCTAACCTCCAACCGCCAGTTTGCCCGCGCAGTCGGCATGAACGAGCGCACCATAGCCAAGCTGAATCCGAAACAACCGGACAGCTCGTTGTCGCTCGAGACTGTGGACCGCATCTACAGCGCGCTCATAGCCTTGCGTTGTGTGTACATCACGGACGAAGAAATGGAAGAGGAGTACCGCCGGCTGATGGAGTCGAGGATACGCATCGCTATGAACGTAGCCCCGCTGCCACAGGCCGTAAAGGACGCTGTAGCAGACGAACTCCAAAGTCGCGGGAAGCAGACCGGAAAATGTTGAAACGGACCCGTCCGAACCGCTGTGCTGATGGTGATAAGGCCGGCGGGGAAGCAGTCGTACAGAAGGTGTAAAAAGGGAAACCTCCGCACTGTCGCCCTCCTCCCGGGCAAAGAGCAAGCGACTGAAAAGATGTGCGGCAAGAAGGCAGAGGCAAGAGGAGACTGAAGCCCGCAACTTCTACCAAGGCCATGACGACCACTCCGCAACGACAAGCGAAAGAGAAATCCCGGGGGGAACAAGCCATGACTGCCCGCCGGGATTTTGTCTGTAATCTGTATACCAGTCGGGAACGGCTCTACGACGCGTTGGCCCCCAAAAAAAAAGGGGGGATGTGTGTCCCAACACATCCCCCTTATCTGATAAAATTTCATGAAACAAACTGCGGAGAGAACGAGATTCGAACTCGTGATACCCTTTAGGGGTATACACGCTTTCCAGGCGTGCCTCTTCAACCACTCGAGCACCTCTCCTTCTGATTTCGGGGTGCAAAGATACGGGAAGTTTGCGAGATTTCCAAATCCAGAAGAAAAGAGTTTACCCCAAAAGAATTGTCTGGCTTCGCACCAAATGCAGGACGAGAGAATCGTTCGAAATAGAGAATGAGCCTATCTCCTTTCGTAATTTGAGCAAGCATATGCATCTCCCCCATATCTGTCGGTATGCTTTTTCAACAGGAGACACTGCTCAGAGCTGTTATCGTACCAAGAACAAAGGACACAAGCTTTTTCTTCATTCTTTGAAATTTCTTCTGCCGAGGGTATCGCAGAAGACGTCGCAGCTCCAAGCATCTCTGGAACAGAAGCAAAAACAGCCTTCACGACAATCACCAATATCACCACAAATATATAAAAAATACCAGCAATGGCAGCCGTCAAATAGCTCACACTGAAAATAAGGACGAGTCCAACAGCCGACAGAACAGCCTTTTCCACCCCTTTTCCACCTTTAATGTCATCCCAGAAAGCTCCAACCACATTTCCTAAAAACAGGAATAACAGGAATAAATTCGGAATGATACATAAATAGGGTTGAAGACCATAAGAAGCGTCTGGGAACCACAATGCGCCAACATTGTTTACCCAGTTGGGGTTGTCGTTGCAGTAGGCTACGAAAATGAGAATAAAATTCCAAATACCCAACATAACACCCAATCCCATGGTATTGTTCTGCACAGAAGTGGATTTGTACATGAAACCGGTTATAATCATGGGAAGCGAAATAATGATTACCAGGATAAGAATGGCCAACAAGACCTTCCACCATTGAGCAGTAAAAAGCAGTTTCAAAAAGCCGCTCATCACATACTCGGAAAAAAAGATACCGGCATTGAACAAACGCGGAATGAAAGATTCATCCGCTGTGGTCTGATACACATGGGCACTATAGGCAATTCCCCCCTTTATCAATGCTAAAACACCCGCTTTTCTATCCCGCAACAGCCTCTCACCTTGATGCCAGTTTTCCCAAGCCTTCTGATAATATTGTTCGGCCATGAGGGAATCTTCCAGAACATGAGTCCGCAGAAATCTGCTGTTATAATAATCCCCCATGTCATAATAACTATCCGGATTATTATATTTGATGCCGATTTGTGCCCATTTGAACAGGATATCATTCCGTCGGTCTTCATACTCCTCATCACTCATCTTGGGATGTGGTTTACGAAAATCAGCCCATTCTTGAAGCCAAGCATCTGTAATGATCGCGTCATTTCCTGATTCGATCAACACTTGCCGATATCGCTCAAAAGAATCGAGGGGCACTACATCCTTAAAATCATCATAATGCCTTACAACAGCAAACATCGCATTCTTATCTTCCTTTTGCGCCGCCTGATAAACATTCTCCAAGTCGCTCTCCCACGGAGAACACGAACCGAGCAAGAGGCATGAAACGATAGAAACGACTAACAATAAATCTTTTTGAAAATAATCCATATATTTCATTACACATCAACTTTTATTCAACCAATCGGGAAGAAAAGGTAGTGAAGCACTAAAGTAATACCAACTCATACATCTACTGAATTTTTCCATAGACCACTTTTAATTGACTACTACCATTCCCTCCACAACTTCTTATGCAATTTAATTGTCAATCTCAATCAGGCCAATCATGTTTACCACTCCCTGGTTCACCTGGATACCACCAGCCGATATTATTATCTATATATTTCGTTTCACCATTTTCATAATAATAGTCGTAACGATAGTCCAAATAAAGATCTACACCCCATAAATATAAAGGTATTTCAGAAGAGATTTTATTATTTCGACAACTAAGTTCTCTCAACTCTGAACAACCGGATAAATCTAAATTCGTAAGAGAATTCGACGAACAATCAAGATTCTCTAAAGCTATACATCCAGAAACATATAATTCTTTCAAAGAACAGCGATAGCAATCAAGACTTTTTAAAGCCGAACAGCCAGATACATTTACATATGCCAAATTCTTCGATAATGCAAAATCAAGATCTCCAGTCATAGAGGAACAATTCTCAAAATTTGCATATTCCAAAGAGTCTAATGACCCAAAATCAAAAGACTTCCAATCATTGCCTTCATAACTTTTCAGATAGCCAGTAAGAGATGTACAATTTGAAAAGTCAACATAAGTTAAATTCTCAGGATGCCACCAATATTCATAAATAGTAGGACCTTTTAAAGAAGTACAATTATTAGCCTTCAATATCTGCAAATTATCACAATCTTGCATCCCGAAAAATTCCAACTTTGGACAATTTGAAACATCTATAGTTAATATATTATTCAAATACTGAGCATTAAGTTCCACCAATTTAGGATTATTAGAACAATTGAAACTCAGTAAATTCCTAAAACTTGCTATATCAATAGCAAGAAGATTATTACCTGAAATATTTATATTTTCAAATTTTAATTCAACATCTATAATACCATCCCCTGCATGAAAAACATTTTGCAAATTATTATTTTGCAAGTCTATGCTATACACATCATCTGATTTAGTTATCCCAAACCAAGTTTCTACCGGTTTTGCGCTACACCAATTGTCATTATGCAACCAATTATCACCGCCTGTATTATGATACAATTCAATCAAAAACGCTTTTAATTTATCTTCATTCAACGAAAAAGAACCATATTCATTACTAATATAATACCGTCCTTTATATTCCAAATAAATCCAATAATACTTTGTCCCTGAGCTACCTATTCCCATCTTGTTTAAAGCATTTATCAAATCTTCCTTGGAAGTCTTGAAGCGAGAATTAGTTTTACCTAACATTTCAGATATTGGGCAAGATTTACCTACAGCATAATTTCCAATGTTTGAACCGGTTATCTTCTCTTCTATCTCTTTTTGATTACTGATCAATATACCAAATTTACAAACGTCTTTTAGATTCTCAGCACCTTTGAACTGGAATGGCAGATAAATTTCCGTTTCTGTAGTTTCCACTGACCCTTGAGGTCCAAACTCCACAAATCGCATTTCTTTGCGAGTGGTAACGTCGAAATAGCCTGCAGCATGAGTGAATTGATATGTAACCTTTCCTCCTTCTTCTTTTATTTTCAAACCTTGTCCGTTATAGCTCAAATTAGCAGGCATACTTTCGATATTCGATTTAAGATCACACAAAAGACTACTTGTGTAGCAATTCATTTTTTCCTGAACATTGGTAGTATATACCACATTAGTATAACCTGTATAAGTGGATGTTCCTCTGTCTATAAATACATCTTTCAAAGATTGATCCGAATTTTGAGCACTCTCACAAGAATTATTGAAAAGAATGCCATTTTCTACGTATGAATATCTCTCGAAAGCAGCCTTAGGTATTCCAACATCTTTTGTAAAATTGTCAACTTTAAGAATGTCTTCCTTATTTTTACTAAAATAAATTGTTTTACAATCAACGGTCTTATGAATACCTCTATCTATTAAATCAACTGGAATAACAATATACTCTCCCCCACTTCCGTGTGATTCAATATCGATTATTCCAGCTTGTGACAAATTGTCCATCAATCTTGAAGATGTGGCTTCCTGATTGACATAATTACCAATCACGTTCAACTTAAGAGGACTTTTTTCCAATAACATTTGATAATCCCAGCCAATACCGAGATCATTTTGATAGGGTGCCCATCTCAATATATTCGTATTATGAAAAATATCATCCTCTGAGGATACACGTGTCTCAGTAGATGAAACCAAGGTAAAACCATCAAGCTCGGCAACATCGGCAATCCAATCATACGTAGGCTCCTCTTCAACAGGAGCAGGCTCAGTAGAAATCCCAAAAGGATCACCAGTATATACAAATGAAAGTAACTGAATGCTCCCGTCCTTATAAGTGATTTCACATCCATTGATGTTTAATTCATATCCTGAAACGGCCTCATTGTTTTTTAATAACTGTTCCAGCCCGCTCAGGAATTCATCAGAACTCATATCTACAGAAGTCTGGACAAATTCATCCAATGATGTATCAGCCTCAGCCAAATCTTTTGTAACATGGAAAATGGTAGCTCGCCGAATGGTAACATTGGATAGTTTCTCTGAAAAGAAATATGTACCGTCTTCTTTTTCCAATACAACTTGCAATACCGAATAAACACCCACAGGCACAGGGACATAAAATGTTTGTGTCCCTACCTCTCCATTCAATTTTATGGTCACTTGAGAGGAGCCTTCCGGTATAGAAAGAACAACCCCGTCTTCTATGACATCTTCCACTATACATGTACCCGATATATTAGGAGCATTTTCACCCTTGGCAGTAATAATCACCTGCTTGGCATCGTCCGGTATATCCACAATAGAAAACTTCAGCAACCCACAAAGATGTTTAAATAAGAAATTCCCATCATCCTGCTTCACACCAATCATCGGCGCATTGCTGTTTTCCGTATAATCATATTCCGAAGGAAGAACAAAAGAGAGTTTATCACCCTCCAAAACAGCTTCATCATCATAAGGATAATAAGCTACAGAAGGAGCTCCACCTTCAGGAAGATTTCCCTTAAAGATAGCAGATTGCCCACTATCCGCCATACTGTTAAACGAAAAAGGAATATTAACCACTCCATCACCACCAAAAACGCCTATCTGATCACCTTTAACCCAGCACACACGATTTTCCTCATCCACCATTGTACGGGTATTGGCGCTTTGTTCGATCTGTGCCTTCAGAGTCTGATTTCCATTAACCAAATCCCCCCCTGCCAGTTCGTCTTTGTTCACACATCCAATGAATGCCAACAAAACTATTATAACGTAACAATATACTTTCTTCATAATATTCCCTTTTTATTCGTCCCAAGTTCCTTGTTCTTCATCATAGTCCTCACTACCACCAGTCACTCCTGATGACTGAGCCTTTCCTTCTTGCGTAACAACCAGGCTCCGACTTATAGAACCCGCTTTAAGCGTGACGGTGGCAGTACGAAGTGTCTCATCGGTATTTTCACTGACAGAAACCGAAAAAGTATTCTCGCCAGCTTTACCAGATGCCGGAGTCGCCACACACCAATCAGCAGAGGTAACAACGACAATCCAATCCTGATTAGTCGTAAAGCAGATGGAGTGACTACCTGCATCTGATTTAAAACTCATTCCGTCGGAAAAATACGTACTGCTTTCTGTAGAAATTATTACTTCATCCTGAACCGGTTGTTTATCTCCCATAGAATCTTCGCCTCCACTACAACCACCCAAGAAAAACAAGAAATAAAACATGACCAACCGGTACATCATTTTAAGTAATACATCGTAATTCATACCATTAAATTCTATATATACAAACCTACAATAACAAATTTCATTTATTGAAACTCTTTCTTATCCCCTATCCATAAAATCATTGTTGACTTTGAAACGGTGGACGCATCCTTCACAGAGATGAACCCACCGTTTACAAAACCAGCCTAACCAATACTCATGAGTTTCATTATTTTATTTACTCCATTCTCAAAGTACTTCATCGGACCTTAAAATATGGGGCAAGAACAATTAATAAAATCAACCCTATAATTTGCCCGACTTCGTTCTTTATCCATTCAGTTTACAAAAAAACAATTATTTTAATTGAAAATTTGTCACCCAAAATAGTGATTTTATCTCAAATAAGCAAAACAAATTAAATGATTCATATTTCTCATACCAATTACTATCATAATCTCTAATTTATTATATAATCTACTTCACTAAAATACTATATATAAATATAGCTTCCAAAGAAAAAATAAAGTAATCTCACTTTCTACACTTAGCTTTTCGTATATTTGCCAACAAAACCATTTTCAACCAAATGCCATGAAAATTCTCTATAAAATACTACTATTATTTCTGCTATTATCATCTTCACTTCATGCAGAACAGATCCCTCTAGATTCTACATTAACGCGCCTTTATACCCACGCTGCCGACCTGATGAGCGAAGGGGGACAAAACAATTACGAAAAAGCCCAACGAACATTTGACAGCGCCTTTGCCATACGCGGAGTAGAACAATCACCTATATTTCCCATATTATTAAACGAACAGGCTACATTATTGGTATACATTGGCGAAGGAGAACGTGCTTTTGAAATGAAAAAAAAGGTGCTCCCTTACTTACCTAAAATAAAAGATCTGGAAAAACACATCAGTGTATACAACGATCTTGCTATTCTTTACCGTCGACGACACATGAATGACTCTACATTATATTACTATAACAAAGCATTAGAAGCCGCACTACAATACAAAGATGAAGGCTGGATTACGCATATCTACAATAATGTTTCCGTTTTTTACTTCAATATAAGACAACTGCACGAAGCAGAAAAATACATAGATCTAGCCACTGAACATGCCATAAAAACTGACGATATTTTTTCAACATTCAGTACATGGCAACTACATGCAGCTATCAAAGCAGAACTAAATAAGCTAAAAGATGCGGAACAGTCCATTCGAAAAGCATGGAATATAGCCTGTCTGTCAGGAGAAAACGCTTCCAGTTGGAAAATCAGATGTTTGCCATCATTACTAAGAATTTTTGAACAAGAAGAGTTATCGGATTCCATAGACTATTACTTGCAATTAGGAAACGACCTTTTAATAAAAGAGCCTACCAATTCCATTCCTGCTATCGGATTTATACAAATAAGAGCCTCCACTGAAATAAACAGAAAGAACTACACACAAGCACTAAAAGACCTACTATGGCTACGAAAAGAAAATATAGGCAGTGAACCTAAAACACTCCTTACGCAAATCGCCCAATGCTATCATGCTATAGGCAACCATGTGCTGGCATATGCTTACATGGACAGTGCACGCATGTGGACCGACACACTGGCCCAACAGAATCTCACTCGACAAATGGCTGAGTTCAACGTCAAATACCAAACACAGGAAAAAGAATTGCAGATAGCTAATCTAAAACAGCAGCAGCTGGAACATCAAGCCCTTCTGTTGAAAGGAGCTATCGGAAGTGGATTGTTATTGATTTGCATATCCATCATTCTATTGGGAGTATATCACAAGAAACGGACAGCAGAACAAAAAATTGAATTACTGAAACAAGAAAATGACCTGAACTCAGCACGACGCTATATTGAAGGCCTGGAAACTGAATGTAAATACTTTGCTAAAGAGTTACACGACGGCATCGCCAACGATCTTCTGGCTCTACAAATGAAAATGAGCAACCAAACATCAAAAAACAATGCGGAAGAGCTAACCAATCTCGTCGGACAAATAAGAAACAGCGTACGCAATATTTCCCATGAACTGATGCCCCCTGAATTCGATGAACTAAGTCTGGATGAAATATTAGTACGCTATGCTTCAAACCTGAAAGCCAACACCGGCATACAAGCCAGCTATACCCCCACCATAGGCAATGCTTCCCGCAATCTTCCCAACGAAACTGCCTATGAGTTGTATCGTATCACGCAGGAACTCACTATGAACATTGCAAAACATACCCAAGCAGACTATATCCACATCAGCTTACAAACTGAAAATGGAACAAGATATATATTACAGATTGCTGACAATGGTATCCAATCTGCGAATCAGCAGTCTACAAAAAATGATGGCATAGGCCTACGCACCATAAACGACCGCATCAAAGCCATCCGTGCTACTACTAACCAAACTCAATCCAGTGATGGCAACAACATTTTTACACTACAATTCGACATATAGTCCAATGGATAAAAACATGTATAAGCTACTGATCATAGACGACCATCCCATCGTAGCAGAAGGTATCAAAAACATAGCAGAACAACTGGGAGATGTTACATGCCAAAGCGCCATTTGCATGAAAGAAGTGGAACAAGCAGTCAATGCCTGTCAATTCGACCTTTGTATCATTGATCTGGAACTTCCAGACACAAACGGCTTCAAACTGATCGATTTCCTGCACAATCAAATACCAGAATGCAGAATTCTGATATACACCATGCATGAAGAACCTTGGGTCATATCCAAGTTAGCACACCAGGCTATTCATGGGGCTGTCTCAAAAAACAACAGCATCCAGGAACTAGCTACAGCCATCAAAGAAATAAAGAATGGAAATAAATATTTCTGCAAGACTTTTTCCGAGCAGCTCGGCAGAAATTCTATAACCCATATCCGAAAGGTGCCAGAATTATCCAAAAGAGAAAAAGAAGTATTGGCTTTATTATCCCAAGGGCTGAGTACCTCAGAAATTGCAAACAAGATATTTCTTAGCACTAACACGGTACACACTTACCGCAAACGACTGATGGAAAAACTGGAAGCCAAAAATGTGGCAGAATTAGTATACAAAGGAACAGAGCTATTCTAATCAAGATCTTATTCAATAACAAGCAAAACTAAAATACGATTTAAATCATACCACTTAACAAGAGATATTCTGTAAATCTTCTTAAAAGAAAGGGAGGATGTCCTTACGAACACCCTCCCTGGAATATTACAATTGATGTATTACTTGCGGTTTATTCTTCTTCAACTTTCTCGTCTACCGTGTTGTAGTCAAGAACCGTCTTCTTGTTGGCAAGCATACGGTCATACTCTTCTTTGGAACCAACGATGATCTTCTCGAACTCACGCTGACCTGTACCGGCAGGAATGAGGTGACCACAGATCACGTTTTCCTTCATACCTTCCAGACGGTCTACCTTGCCGTTGATAGCTGCTTCGTTGAGCACCTTCGTCGTTTCCTGGAAAGAAGCGGCAGACATGAAGCTCGACGTCTGCAGAGCGGCACGCGTAATACCCTGAAGTATCTGTGTAGAAGTGGCAGGCACCGCATCACGTACTTGTACCAGCTTCAAGTCACGACGTTTCAGCATGGAGTTCTCGTCACGCAGCTTGCGGGCAGTAACAATCTGACCCGGCTGCAGATTCTGAGAGTCGCCTGCATCGGTAACCACCTTCTTGCCCCAGATGCGGTCGTTCTCTTCCATGAACTCGATCTTGTCGACTACCTGCTGCTCGAGGAAGCGGGTATCACCCGGTTCGTTGATTTCGACCTTGCGCATCATCTGACGTACGATAATCTCGAAGTGCTTGTCGTTGATCTTCACACCCTGGAGACGGTAAACGTCCTGAACCTCGTTGACAATGTACTCCTGCACAGCCGTAGGACCCTTGATGGCCAGGATATCGGCAGGCGTGATGGCACCGTCGGACAACGGAGTACCGGCACGTACGTAGTCATTCTCCTGCACCAGGATCTGCTTAGACAGCGGAACAAGATATTTCTTAACCTCACCCCCCTTAGAGGTGACGATGATTTCGCGGTTACCACGTTTTACCTTACCCATCGTAATCTCACCATCGATTTCGGAAACGATAGCAGGGTTGGACGGGTTACGTGCTTCGAACAACTCGGTAACACGGGGAAGACCACCCGTGATATCACCAGCCTTACCAACAGCACGCGGAATCTTCACGATAACTTCACCAGCCTTCACCTTCTGTCCGTCCTCAACTACCACGTGGCCACCCACAGGGAGGTTGTAAGTACGAATCAACTCGCCATCTTCGGTCATGATGTGTGCAGTAGGCACCTTAGTCTTGTCCTTGGACTCGATGACGATGATTTCACGCAAACCGGTCGATTCATCGGATTCTACCTTGTAGGTCACGTTCTCGATAACCTCCTCAAACTCGATCTTACCGGTAGCTTCGGTAATGATGACTGCATTGAAGGGGTCCCAACGAGCGATGAGTTTGCCTTTCTCTACCACTTCTCCATCGGCAGCGTACAACGTAGAACCGTAGGGCACATTGTGAGTAGAAAGTACGATGTCGGTATTAACATCGACAAAACGCAACTCAGCCAAACGGCCTACTACTACCTTGGCGGGTTCGCCTGCTTCGTCGATCACGTCAACGGTACGAAGTTCCTCGAACTCGAGGCGAGCATTATTCTTGGCCACGATGCTGGCGTTGGCGGCGATGTTGGCAGCCGTACCACCGGCGTGGAATGTACGCAGTGTCAACTGTGTACCCGGCTCACCGATAGACTGTGCCGCAATGACGCCGACGGCTTCACCCTTCTGTACCATACGGCTGGTAGCCAAGTTACGGCCATAACACTTAGCACAAACACCCTTCTTGGATTCGCAAGTGAGCACTGAACGGATTTCTACACTCTCAATTGGAGAATCTTCAATCTTCTGAGCAATGGCCTCTGTAATTTCCTCACCGCCGGCAACAATCAGTTCGCCGGTTGTCGGATGTACAATATCATGTACGGATACACGTCCCAGAATACGTTCATACAATGTAGCAATGGTTTCATCGTTATTCTTGAGGGCTGTACAAACCAGTCCGCGGAGTGTGCCGCAATCTTCTTCATTGATGATCACGTCGTGTGACACGTCGACCAAACGACGAGTCAGGTATCCGGCGTCGGCCGTCTTCAAAGCGGTATCGGCCAAACCTTTACGGGCACCGTGGGTAGAGATAAAGTACTCGAGCACGGACAAACCTTCCTTAAAGTTCGAAAGAATCGGGTTTTCAATGATCTGACCACCTTCGGCACCGGCTTTCTGCGGCTTGGCCATCAAACCACGCATACCGGAGAGCTGACGGATCTGCTCCTTCGAACCACGGGCACCGGAATCCAGCATCATGTAAACGGAGTTGAAACCCTGGTCATCAGATGAAATGGTTTTCATCAAGATGTTGGACAATTCGGAGTTGACGTGTGTCCAGATATCAATTACCTGATTGTAACGTTCGTTGTTGGTAATGATACCCATATTATAGTTGTTGATAACCTGTTCTACTTCTTCGTAGCCCTTCTGTACCAGTGCCTCCTTCTCTTCGGGGATAATGATATCGCCCAAGTTGAAGGACAGACCTCCCTTGAAGGCCATGTAGTAACCCAAGTTCTTGATACCGTCAAGGAAGTCAGCAGCCTTGGACACACCACACACCTTAATAACGTGGCTGATGATGTCGCGCAATGACTTCTTAGAAATAATGGTATTGATGTATCCGGCTTCGGGCGGTACAATCTCGTTGACAATGACACGTCCTACAGAAGTATCGTGCATCATCTTCTTGACAATGTTACCGTTCTCGTCTACATCGTCCACGATAACACTGATAGGAGCGTGGATGTCGCACTTGCCTTCGTTATAGGCAATCAGGGCTTCTTCAGGACCATAGAAAGTCAGGCCCTCACCCTTAGCACCCTTACGCAGCTTGGTGATGTAGTACAGACCAAGCACCATATCCTGTGCAGGCACAGTGATAGGCGCACCGTTGGCCGGGTTCAAAATATTGTGTGACTGGAGCATCAACAGCTGTGCCTCCAGAATAGCTTCGTTGCTCAACGGAAGGTGGACAGCCATCTGGTCACCGTCGAAGTCGGCGTTGAAGGCCGTACATGCCAACGGGTGCAGCTGGATAGCCTTTCCTTCGATCATCTTGGGCTGGAAGGCCTGGATACCCAAGCGGTGCAGTGTCGGGGCACGGTTCAGCAGAACTGGATGTCCCTTCATGACATGCTCCAAGATATCCCAGATAACGGGTTCCTTGCGGTCTACAATCTTCTTGGCACTCTTCACCGTCTTCACAATGCCGCGCTCAATGAGCTTACGGATAATAAACGGCTTGTAAAGCTCAGCGGCCATCAGTTTGGGAATACCGCACTCGCCCATACGCAGTTCGGGACCAACGACGATAACCGAACGGGCAGAATAGTCAACACGCTTACCCAACAAGTTCTGACGGAAACGTCCCTGCTTACCCTTCAAACTGTCGGAGAGAGATTTCAACGGACGGTTGGCATCAGTCTTCACAGCGCTGGACTTGCGAGAGTTGTCGAACAGTGAGTCAACAGCTTCCTGCAACATACGCTTCTCGTTACGAAGAATGACTTCAGGAGCCTTTATTTCAATCAATCTCTTCAGACGGTTGTTACGAATGATAACACGACGATAGAGATCGTTTAAGTCGGACGTAGCGAAACGACCACCATCCAGCGGAACTAACGGACGCAGTTCTGGTGGAATAACCGGTACGATACGGACAATCATCCACTCGGGCTTGTTACGGCCGCGAGAAGCACGGAACGACTCAACAACCTGCAGACGCTTCAGAGCCTCGTTCTTGCGCTGCTGTGAAGCGTCGTTGTTGGCGCGATGGCGGAGTTCGTAGGACAAAGCATCCAAGTCCAGATGAGTCAACAGGTCGTAAATGGCCTCTGCACCCATCTTTGCAATAAACTTATTGGGGTCAGAATCTTCAAGGAACTGATTTTCCTTAGGAAGCTTGTCCAACAAATCAAGATATTCGCCCTCTTCCAAAAGGTCATACTGAGCTACTTCGTCGGCCAATACACCGGGCTGAATAACGACGTAACGCTCATAATAGATGATGGCATCCAGTTTCTTAGTCGGCAGACCCAACAGATAACCAATCTTGTTGGGTAAAGAGCGGAAATACCAGATATGAGCCACGGGCACAACCAACTGGATGTGACCCATACGCTCACGGCGCACCTTCTTCTCGGTTACCTCCACACCACAACGGTCGCAGACGATACCTTTGTAACGGATGCGCTTATACTTACCGCAGTGGCACTCATAGTCCTTGATAGGACCGAAGATGCGCTCGCAGAACAAACCGTCACGCTCGGGTTTATAAGTACGGTAATTGATGGTTTCAGGCTTTAAAACTTCACCACTCGAATTCTCAAGGATTTCTTCAGGTGAAGCCAAACCGATAGAGATTTTCGAGAAATTACTCTTTATCTTATTATCTTTTCTAAAAGCCATACTTTATATTGTAATTGATAATTAACAATGGATGATTGAAAAATTACTCTAAGTTGATGCTCAATCCGAGTCCGCGCAACTCATGCAGCAACACGTTCAATGACTCAGGAATACCCGGAGTAGGCATCGGCTCACCTTTGACGATGGCTTCGTATGCCTTCGAACGGCCAACTACATCATCAGACTTGATTGTCAGAATTTCTTGCAGGATGTGTGCAGCACCGAATGCTTCGAGTGCCCAAACCTCCATTTCTCCGAAACGCTGTCCACCGAACTGTGCTTTACCACCCAACGGCTGTTGTGTAATAAGTGAGTACGGACCGATAGAACGGGCATGCATCTTGTCTTCAACCATGTGACCCAGTTTCAGCATGTAAGTCACACCTACAGTAGCTTGCTGCTCGAACGCCTCTCCCGTACCACCATCGTACAGCGTAGTTTTGCCATAACGAGGCAAACCTGCTTTATCAGTCCATGTGTTCAGGTCGTCCAACGTAGCTCCATCAAAGATAGGAGTAGCAAACTTAACGCCCAATTTCTTTCCTGCACTTCCCAATACGGCTTCAAAGATCTGGCCAATGTTCATACGAGAAGGCACCCCCAACGGATTCAACACAATGTCAACCGGAGTTCCGTCAGCCAAGAACGGCATGTCTTCCTGACGCACTACGCGGGAAACGATACCCTTGTTACCGTGACGTCCGGCCATCTTGTCACCGACACCGATCTTACGCTTCTTGGCAATATAAACTTTAGCCATCTGAATGATACCGGCAGGCAGTTCGTCGCCAATGGTAATGGCAAACTTCTTACGCTTCAGCTCGGCATCCAATTCTTTATACTTCTTGATGAAGTTCATTACCAAAGCACGGATCAACGTGTTGGCATGTTCATCCTTCGTCCAGCCGCTCAATTGGATGGCAGTGAAGTCCAAATCGCTAAAATCAGAAGCATGGAAACGGGCACCCTTAGAAATAACATCGGTTCCCATATAATCCTTCACGCCTTCAGAAGTCAAACCATCAGTCAACTTCAAAAGTTTATCAATCAAGATCTTACGTAAATCGGCTACTTTACCTTCAAATTCCTCGTCAATCTTGGGCAACAGAGCTTTGTCGGCCAGTTTGGAACTACGAGTCTTTATGACACGTGAGAACAAACGTTTGCCGATAACCACACCTTTCAACGAAGGTGATGCCTTTAAAGAAGCATCTTTTACATCACCGGCTTTATCGCCGAAAATAGCACGAAGCAGTTTCTCCTCAGGAGAAGGATCGGACTCACCCTTCGGCGTAATCTTACCGATCAGGATGTCACCCGGCTCAATACGGGCACCAACACGCACGATACCATTCTCGTCCAGATCTTTGGTAGCTTCTTCACTTACGTTAGGAATATCAGAGGTCAGCTCTTCCATACCACGTTTCGTTTCACGTACTTCCAACGAATACTCTTCTACGTGTACAGAAGTAAGCAAGTCTTCGCGAACAACACGTTCGTTCAGCACGATGGCATCCTCGTAGTTATATCCCTTCCACGGCATATAGGCAACCAACAGGTTCTTACCCAGTGCCAACTCGCCGTCTTCGGTCGAATAACCCTCAGTAAGGATCTGCCCCTTCGTCACACGCTGTCCTTTCACACAGATCGGGCGGAGGTCAATGGTCATATTCTGGTTCGTACGACGCCACTTCGGAATGCGATATTCTTTCAACGCCGATTCGAAACTTACAAATTCTTCATCTTCCGTACGGTCATAAAGAATACGGATGGTCGTAGCATCCACAAAATCTACTACACCTTCACCTTCGGCCGTAATCTGCGTACGCGAATCGCGAGCCAACTGACGCTCAATACCAGTTCCAACAATCGGCGCCTCGCTACGCAACAAAGGTACTGCCTGGCGCATCATGTTCGATCCCATCAACGCACGATTGGCGTCATCGTGTTCCAAGAACGGAATCAAAGAAGCGGCAATAGAAGCAATCTGCTGCGGAGAAACGTCCATCAGCTCGACTTCATTGGGAGCTACAACAGGATAATCTGCATCCTGACGTGATTTTACTTTATCACGGATAAAGGTTCCGTCATCATTCAAAGGAGCATTACCCTGCGCAATAATCTTGCCTTCCTCTTCTTCGGCACTCAGATAAACCAATCCTTCGGGAGAAAGATCAACCTTACCGTTTTCTACCTTACGATAAGGAGTCTCGATAAATCCAAGATCATTGATCTTAGCGAACACACAGAGAGAAGAAATCAAACCGATGTTCGGACCTTCAGGAGTCTCGATAGGACAAAGACGTCCATAGTGAGTATAGTGTACGTCGCGCACCTCGAAACCAGCACGTTCGCGTGACAAACCGCCAGGACCTAAGGCAGACATACGACGCTTATGAGTAATTTCAGCCAATGGATTCGTCTGGTCCATGAATTGAGACAAAGCGTTGGTACCAAAGAACGAATTGATGACTGAAGATATAGTCTTAGCATTAATCAAGTCGATCGGTGTGAACACTTCATTGTCACGCACATTCATTCGCTCACGGATGGTACGAGACATACGGGCCAAACCGATAGCAAACTGATTGGACAGCTGCTCACCGACAGTACGTACACGACGGTTGCTCAAGTGGTCGATATCGTCGACGTCTGCCTTCGAATTGATCAATTCAATCAGATACTTGATAATCTCAATAATATCTTCCTTCGTCAGGACACGTACATCCATGTCGGTCGTCAAGTTCAACTTCTTGTTGATACGATAACGTCCCACATCACCTAAATCATATCTCTTTTCAGAGAAGAACAAATTGTTGATGACTTCACGTGCACTGGCATCATCTGCAGGATCCGCATTACGCAACTGACGGTAAATGTAAAGCACAGCTTCCTTTTCCGAGTTACTGGGGTCTTTCTGCAGTGTATTATATATGATAGAGTAGTCAGACTGGTTCGGCTCTTCCTTATGAACAAGGATATTCTGAACGCCTGACTCTAGAATGATATCTACATGTTCCGGTTCAATCACAGTTTCACGGTCGATAACAACTTCATTACGTTCGATAGAAACTACTTCACCGGTATCTTCATCTACAAAGTCCTCAATCCATGTTTTCAAAACACGGGCAGCCAATTTACGACCAACAATCTTCTTCAGATTGGCTTTATTCACCTTTACGTCTTCTGCCAAATTGAAGATTTCAAGAATATCCTTATCATTCTCAAAACCGATAGCTCTCAGCAACGTTGTAACGGGCAATTTCTTCTTACGGTCGATGTAGGCATACATGACATTGTTGATGTCCGTAGCAAATTCAATCCAGGATCCCTTGAAGGGGATGATACGAGCTGAATACAACTTCGTACCATTGGCATGTACACTCTGACCGAAGAATACGCCCGGCGAACGATGCAATTGGGATACAACGACACGCTCGGCTCCGTTGATGACAAACGTAGCTTTATCTGTCATGTAAGGAATAGGTCCAAGGAAAACGTCCTGAATGACCGTATCAAAGTCCTCATGATCAGGGTCGGTACAATACAATTTCAATTTTGCCTTTAACGGCACACTATAAGTAAGCCCTCGCTCTATACATTCATCGATGGTATAACGCGGCGGATCAATATAGTAGTCCAGAAATTCAAGAACAAAATTGTTTCTTGTATCGGCAATAGG
>UMDC01056365.1_pt1 | contig 19016 bp, 16 predicted proteins | sample 1964391 | NCBI WGS metagenome assembly UMDC01 (sample SAMEA4835984, study PRJEB28245) | human gut metagenome | biome: gut microbiome; material: fecal sample | place: Denmark | collected 2008 | reverse complement strand
ATATTGGCGAAATGTGCCCCCCATCTGATGAATTTGAAGAGAACAAATCGTTATAGACATGCTTGGGCACTCCTGTTGAATACAAATTGATATTTCCATTAAATGCTTCAGGTTTGAAAGAATAATAGCCTGGGAAAAAATACTGAACTTTTCCGAATGTCTCGAAAAATCCGTCTTTAGGCTTATTCCCAACAAATATGAATCTTCTTAGTGGACTAACAAAAATGTTTTTTTTAATAATTTCAGTAACACCATACATATAAGTTTCTGCCTCAATTGAATCTATTCTGTTTCGGTATTGATACAGTCCGGACAGGTATCTCATTACCATACCCCCAACATCATCAGTAAATGTATTACCTTTATTCCATTCTTTTCTTGACACTGTTGCTCCGAAAGGACAAGAAGTTATAACACAGAATATAATAAGCAGAAAGACTTTTCTCTCCATATATGTTTTGATGAACAGAGTTAGTATAAAACGAAGCTGTCAGACAGCAATCCATAAAATAAGAATGCCGTCTGGCAGCTTTGACATATATATAATAACAGTAACAGCAGTTTTTATCTTCCAGTGTCTTGCAGATACTGTGTCACTTTAATCTGATAGTCTATACAGGCATCAGTATATCTGTTTCGGCTTTCCTGGAAAATACTTTGAGCATCAAGCAGTTCAGAGAGTGAGCTCACACCTGTCTTATAGTTATTCGTCTGCATCCTGAGGTTTTCCCGTGATTCTTTCACGGCAGATTCGGCAAGTGTAATCTGTTTATAGGATTCTGTTAGCAGATTCCAGCTTTGCTGCATTTTCAGTTGTAGCTTTTCGTTACCGTCTTGTTGCTGGCGTATCGCTTTCTTCTCTTCTAGCTTTGCTCGTTTTACCTTATGGCTGCCCCCCCACCAGTCAGATATCGGTACACTTACTGTTGCCATCATTATAAAATGGTTCCGGCTTTTGTCAAACATGAGGTCTTCGTATGCGTATGAAACGCCGACCCCTACAGTCGGCAACTGCTCTCCGAGGCTTATTTTGCGTTTCAGCTTATGTACCTCTACATTTTTCTCTAAAAGCTTGTAAGAAGAGAGGGAAGAAAGGACACTCTGATGATCCACTAGATAATCTCCCGGACCTGTTATACAGGAAGAAAATTCCGGTACATCTATGTACTCTGCTGAATCCAAAGGTAAGCCGATATACTGACTCAGAGCCATACACGATAGTCTGATACCGTTTTCCACCTGTAGTCTTGTACTTTGAAGTTCATTCTGTTTCAGTTGTACAGTCAGCAGGTCATTCTGTGTAGTAATACCGGCCTTAATTGCCAGACTTACATCTTTGTGAAGACTCTGCAGGAGTGTATCAAGAATGTTAATCGTCTTTTCTGCTTCTTTCAACGATACTATTTTCCAATAGTAATTTTCAGTTTCCAACTCTACCTTATCTGTTGTCATATCCAACTGTAATATAGAAGCATCCAAGGCTGTTTTTGCAAGTTTGTTTGAATTGACAATCTGCCCCCCTGCAAACACTGGCTGTAAGGCAGACACGGTGACGAGATTTCCCTTTTCAAACATACCTACTTCCATAGCCGGAATAGGAAGTCCCAGCTGTGTCAAATCCGGTATGTTCGCTTTCACAAGGTCATCATCAGCCTTATATGTAGCGGCTCCTGCTGAAATTTGCGGAAAATATTTTGTGAACGCTTCCTTCCTTGTTTGTCTGGCTGCCTCTACATCTATCTTCCCAGTCTGTATATCGGCATTGTATTTTAATGCCATATCTTTACATTCTTCCAGTGTCAAGATTCTCTTTTCCTGAGCTGGAGTAACAACCGTCACCCCAACCAGAAACAAACTTAACAATAAGTGTTTAATATTCATATAAACTATCCTATTTTATTGATTTTCTAATTGTAATACTTTTTCTCGTTTATAAGTACTGCCCCTAAATATCATCCAATAACTTACAGGAAGAACAGTAAGGAGGAATATCATCGTTATCAATGTACCGAAAAAAATTACCGTACCCATAGGCATCCAAAGTCCACTTCCTCCAAGAATCATCGGTATTACTCCCATTGAAGCGGCAGCAGATGTAAGAAAAATAGGACGCATACGTCGTGAAGCAGACTGGAAAATAGCTTCCTTAACATGCATATGTTCATTTTTTCTCAACTCCTCCGCATAATCCACCATGATTATACCGTTTCTTACAATAATACCCATAAGACTTGTTATACCCAAAACACAAGTTACACCAAAATCCAGATTCATCACTCTTAGTCCCAAGGCTGTGCCAAATACACATAATCCCATACTGCAGAAAATGAGTAGAGCTATGTTTATTCGATGGAAGTGTGCAAGCAATATAAAGAAAATCATGAATGCAGCAATCACTAAAGCTGTCATAATGGTTGGCATATTGTCTTCATTTTCCTCCAGTTCTCCTCCATACACTATAGTTAAGTCGGAAGGTAAATTCATTTCCTTAATTATTCTGTCAACCTTCTCATTTACTGCTAAAGTATTATATCCTCTTACTGGTTCACCTAGTACTGTTATTATATCTATTCCGTTCCTACGAACTATCTGACCATCTTTCCAAACAGGAACAATTTCTGCTACCTGCCTTAATGGGACATTGCTTATACCTCCATACGATGGAATAAGTTCATTCATCAGATCTGAATTGTCCGAATTCTCAGACTTTGTACTCTTTATCACTACAGGTATATTATAGTCTCCTTCCCATACATTTGTAAGTGGTAAGCCTTTACCATATCTCATAGCCAGAGTCGTTTCCAAAGATAAATTACTTATTCCTAGACGTGAAGCTTGATCCTCTTTCAATTCTATTTCTGTTCCGGAAAGAGGTTCATTCCTATCTGTACGTACATATAGTATTTCGGGCATTTCCTTCATTCTGTCAACAACTTTCTGTGCATAGTATTTTAAGGAATCGGGATTTCCACCACTTAACCTCACCTCTATAGGGCTGGCTGCAAGACTATAAAGAAGTTGTTTGAATTTTATGGTAGCTTCTGGAAAGTAATTAGTGTATTTAGGGGTCATTTCATTCAATATCTCTACAGTTTCATTAACACCTGTTGTGTTTACAATGAATTGCGCAAAATTGCTGCCTGGTATTTGCGGTGCATAAGAAGAATGGAATCTTGGCGAGTTACACCCTTTAAATGATGTTACAGAAATAACTCTCGGATCCTTTCGTATCATTTGTTCCAGACTATCTGCCACCATTGCCGTTTTTTCAACAGATGTCCCACTTGGTAAAAATATTTCAACAGCAAACTGGTTACGATCAGCTGTCGGAAGCATACTTTGAGGCTGATGTAGCAACATTATACCTCCGATAACAACTAATGCAATTCCGATAAACAATATACATTTGGGATTTTTAAAACAAAAAACAAGCACCTTATCATAGAAATTCTGGAGTATATCAAGGAATGAAAAAGATTTTTTCTGATTATTATGCTCTATAGGTTTGCGGATAAAGTAAAACTGCATGAATGGAACTAATAAAACAGCAATCAATAGGGAAATTGCTAAAATCAATGTTATCGCCCATGGGAAACTCAAAAGGAAGTCATGAACAAGCCCGACAGTAATCAACAGAAAAGGGAAAAATGTTATACTGATAGCTAATGTTGCTGACAATATAGACTTAAAAAAGTGAACCGTACTGTCAATTGATGCGTGCCAGCGGGACATTCCTTCAGATAGTCTTTCAAGATAACTGTCGATAATCACAATGGAATTATCAACAATCATTCCCAATGTCACTATAAGAGCAGCAAGGGTAACAGTATTCAACTCTATACCCAAAGTATGGAACAATCCGAGTGAGATAAATATCGTAATAGGAATAGTTGAAGCGGCAACAAGGGCTACTTTCATTGGTAAAAGTAACATAACAACAACAACAGCTACAATCGCTATAACCAGTTCGCGCAAGAAATTCTGAACACTATCATCAACTACCACACTCTGATCTGTGATTCTAAAGATTTGCACATCAGATGGCAGAAAACTGCTATAATCATTAAGGATATTGTTTACGTCTTCACCCATTTTAACAATATTCTGCCCTTTCTTCATTTCGACACTAAGCAAGATACATTTTTTCCCGTTATTAGTGATATAACTGTCAAATGGAGCATATTCTTTCTTTACTTCGGCAACATCCTTCAGACGTATGTTATTTCCTAAAGGATCTGTATAAACAATCATTTGCTGAATGTCATAAACCGTATTCAATGACTCAGAAACATATATAGGCTGAGTATATGTATCAGTCTTTATTCTTCCGCCAGTTGTCGTAAATCCTTTTGTGAATAGCTTAGTAGCTACAATCTGATCATTTAAGGCATATTGAGATAATTGCTCATGGTTTAATATTACAGATATCTGTTCTTTTTGCATTCCATAAACACTCATTCTTCCAACGCTCTTGATTGTACGAAGTCTATCTTGCAATTCATCCATGTATTCTTTCAGTTCACGATATGTCTTGTCATTGCTTTCCATCGTAATGAGCAGGGCAGAAGTATCACCAAAATCATCCAAAACCTGAACAGCAAGAACATTGGACGGTAGTTGCATCTTAAAGTTGGAAATTCCATGTTTAAACTTGCTCCAGAATTCATCCTTATTTGTCACGTCATCATTCAGTTCAACCTGTATATAAGTTATTCCATCACGATTTGTCGAGAAACTTTTCTCTTTCTTTACTTCTTTATAACTGAAAATATAATCCTCAAGCGGTTTGGTAACCTGCTCTATCATTTCTTCTGACGTATTTCCAGGAGCCACTGCTACTACAAGTCCCTGACGAACAATAAAATCCGGAAACTCGTTTTTTCTCATTTCGGGAAGGCTGTATATTCCTAATGCAACTAGACAACATACTACCAGAATAACTATCTGGCGATAATGCATCGCCCATTCTACGGCATTTCTTTTTTTCTGATTCATCTTGATATTTGTTGAATATTTTGTTTAGAATGTTATTGCTGAACCCTCCGAGACTTTCTGTTGTCCGAATATGATAACTTCATCACCATTTGATATTCCTTCAGATATAACAACCCCATCGGCTGTATATGCTCCACAGGTTACGATTCTTTTACTAGCTTTACCGCTGTTGTTTATCCACACAAAATTGTTGTTTCGTTCATCAATCTGTATAACATTTGCAGGCAGTACTACACCAGAAACCTCATTATTGCTACCGGTTATATACGCTTCTGTCACCATCCCAGGCAGCAGTTTGTTATCCTTGTTATCAACTGCTATTTTCACTTCATATGAACGTGACAACGGGTTTGCAACAATAGCTTTTTCCACCACACTCCCTTCAATGAATCCGTCTCTGGCAGATTGTACATGCAAAACCGCCTTGTCTCCTATTTTAATATCTTTAATATCATCTTCCGGTACTGAAACATTCACTTTAACCTGCTGCATGGTCACAATTTTTGCAACAGGAATACCAGGTAGTACGTTCTGGCCTGTCTCCATTTTCTTTTCTGCCACAACTCCACTGAACGGTGCTCTAAGATAACAGTCCTTCAGATTCTTTTCTGCCATGCGTTCCATAGACTGTGCCTGCTGAAGCTTACTTTGTATATCAACCCATTTTATGTCGGCCAGACTTTTCTCATCATGAAGCAGCTTTAATCTGTTGTATGCATCCTGGGCCTGATCCAATGCCGCTTTTGCCGCATTATAACTACTTTTAATAACAGTAGTGTCCACTGATGCCATAATCTGTCCTTTCACTACATGGTCTCCTGTTTTTACATATACTTTGTCAATTGTACCTGGAACCGGAAAACTCAATGAAGTTCCTGTCGACTCCTCTACAGTACCAGAGTATCTTTTATTTACTGTCAGTTTGCTGTCAGAAACCCGCACAACCTTTACCTTTGTTACCTTATTTTCCACCAAGCCACTAACGGTTTTATCCTGACATCCTGTCAGAATAAATGGAGCAGCCAAAACTACAACTAAATACCTTTTGTCCATTTTACTGATTTTATCTAATAATTTTATCGTTTATTTGTTTTTGCAAATGTCGCATATATATAAACGAAAAAAAAGGTCATACGAAACACAATATTGTTCTTATTAAAGGATTAATTTGCAAAATAGGTTTATATACAATATTTTTGTTCCAAAATAAATTTACAGTATGAAAAATATAGAATCTATTTCAATCAAACAACTAGAGACTAAACAATTAGCAAACAATAGCTTAAAATCGGATATATTACTCTCTGCAAATATAAAATTCGATGAATCCATGTTTAAGCATCCCAGTAGATTAGATGCTTTTGCAGCCATATTTTGTGTTAGTGGAGAAGCTGAAGTCCAGATTAATCTTAAAAAATATAATCTCACGAGTGGTACCATAGCATTACACGTTCCTGAGAACATTATTCAAATAAAATCTAATGATAATCTTATTATATATCCTTTTATTATCTCTTCTGATTACATCAAAAAAATTCAAATTGAGACTAAGGATCTTATAAACCTCTATATGGCGGCAAAAACATTGCCAGTTTTTAGTTTAGAATACTCTGATATACATATATTAGAAAAATACTATTATCTATTAGAAAGTATATTACAAATAAAAACCGACTATAAAGATAAGATAACAATAGGAATAGTAACATCTTTTATGTATAAAATATATCAAATTTTAATAAATAAATTTCGCAAACAAGAAGAAATAAAAAAAGAACGAAAGAATACTCCTGAGAGATGTGAAATTGTTTTTAATAACTTCATTAAGGAACTAAATCTTTTCAATGGAACAGAACATTCTCTCTCTTTTTTTGCAGATAGACTTAATTTAACACCTAATTATCTATCAGGAAGAATCAAAGAGTATAGTGGTAGAACTGCTATAGAATGGATTGAAGATTCAGTAATCCTTGAAGCTAAGACAATGTTGAAACATACGGATTTAAGCATACAAGAGATTGCATATAAATTAAATTTTCCAACACAAACATTCTTCGGAAAATACTTTAAGCGAATTACTGGAATGTCACCTAAACAGTATAAAAATTCGTAAGGATTATTTAGCGAGGAATTGTTATGATAAACGGCGGTAACAATATAAGTAAAAAAACACACATTGTTATACTTAGCATTAAATAGCATATAGAAATACACACTTTATTTTAAATGGCATACTTGCTAGTTGCGAATTCTACGGTTCTTTCTATTCTATTTCCTCCAAAATATGAACCTCCTTTCTGAAAATATTATCCTTTCATATTTAGAAGCAAGCTCTATCTATTTAACTAGAATATGCAAATAAATAGAGAGAAAGATAAAATAACATTCATGATATTTCTCTATTATTCATACAATTCTTTGTAAAGAATATAAGGATGTTTATTAACTGTATTTATGCTAAAGTCTTCATACACGACAAGTCTAAGAGAATCTGTATACTTCTGGAAAACAGGTGGTCCTGTCAACTTGATGGTTTCATCAGATAAAAGTCCGGTAGATTAATTAACATCTCTACCATCAATAACCTTGTAAAATATATTTTCTTTTGTTCTTATTACAAAAAAGGCGTTGTTTAGATAAAAATACAGATACAAAAAGTCAAACTTAACATATCCTTTGTTCACAAGATAGTAAGAGTTGGCTTCTACAAGTATATTATCCATAATTTGGGAATCATGAACTGCTTCTTCTGTCAAATGAACAAATATCGGGATGGGGCTTTAAGATCCATCAAAGTATATATCTTGATTGCTTCTCTCTCATGATGAAACTCAGCCCATAGACAAAGTTTCAGACACAGCTCAATAGTGCTACTATTAAAGGTATAGAGCATTTCATCAAGATCAAGTCTAAGTTTCTGCCCCCTATATGCTTTCTTTACTTTTCGTATCAGGACTTATGCAAAGTCCTGATAGATATGCCAGTCCTTCTTTCCGCTTATTTCGGCCAATGTAGATTTTGGTATAGCCTAATACCGGAACGGTAAAGATCGGTAGAACAAAAGTTAAGTATTGTCTCTATGTCTCTCAGCCCAAACCAGTCCGTGAACAGAGCGAAGCTCATTACCATGAATTGGTCAAGGCAAGTGAACTTGATAGTATGCCTGTCACCCTTATAGCGGTTGACACACTTCTTAAACTCATATGTGTTTACAGAGACATTACCTACACTAATATTGTTTTTCCTTTGTCCATAGTTTGCGGTATTGGCTGTTTATACCTTCTTGCAAAACTATGATTTCTAATCGAAAAGCTTTATTAACCACATAACAACGAATAATTGATTGATAATAGTCATTTTGAAAAAAATTCTCTGAACATTAGTGTGCTTATACATATTATTTCACAGTATCAATACAAATATCAAGCCAGTAATAGCCCACTCAAACACAATGATAAAACTAAAATTCAACAAATTGAAAAGAGAAAGAAAATAAAAAAGTTTTTTTATTGTAACTATGAAAGCACAAAAAACACTTCAGTATAAGTATTTTCCATTTAGAGCTCCATAATTTCCATTTAAGAAAATTCACAGCTACATATCAACCTGTTATACTCTATTTTTGTGCTAAATCAAAAAAAATACAATTATGCACAAAAAGAATCTTGTAATAATGTTAGCGGCATTTCCCGTTCTCATATCCTGTCAAAAGGACCCTGATTGGGAAGATATGGATAATGAGTATATGGTATATACTCATAAGTCAGAAACTTTAAATATTGATAGACATCAAAGTTTTTTCATTCCTGATAGTATTCTTCTGATAGGAGATAAGGAAGATGCTGTTTATTTAAAAGGAGGTAATACAGATAAAATCATTACTGCTGTAGTCAGAAATATGGAAACAGCTGGTTATGTACGGGTCTTTAATAAAGAAGACGCTGACATAGGGATCCAATTAAGCTATATAAGCAATACCAAATACTTAACGGGCTATATTAGTACACCTTATTGGTGGTGGGGATATCCATCATACTGGGATCCTTATTATTGGGGTAATTACTGGAACAGCTGGTGGTATGGCTACTCCATATCATATAGTTATTCGGAAAATTCTTTATTGGGTGAAATGGTGGACTTAAAATCTTCCGATAAGGATAACGCCAAGTTATCTGTTATATGGAACATGTATATTAATGGTTGTATATCAGGCTATAACAATTATGATGTTAATCGTATGATCAGAGGTGTAGACCAAGCATTTGAACAAAGTAATTATCTTTTTAAACAAAATTAAAACAGAATCATATGAAGTCAATATTTAATAGATATATATTATATATATTGTTTTCAGTAGTTACATTGCAGGCGTATGCTCAATATGACCTTTATTGGAAACAATATCATTATTCCATGAACTCACATTCTCAAGTCCATGGTAATAATTATAAGGATGACAGATCGGCTTTAAATCCCTATTTTTTTGTTGTTGACTGGCAGATAAACGGTTTGATTGACAATAAATTCATTGATGACGCCAGTGTTTGTGGTGTAAATTTAGAGGTCGGTTATTATATGACAAGAAATTGGGCTGTAGGGGCATTTTTTTCTTACCAAACAAATGAAGATTATATACCACGACAATCATATATTTGGGAAAACTCTGCATTATCCACTGATCAAATTCATTCAATATATCAAATGCCTTTTGGTTTGTCTGCTCGTTATCGATTCGCCAATGGTATTTTTGTACCCTATGCGGGTTTGAAAATAGGAACACAATATACAGAAACAGAATCGTATATGAACGATAAATGCATATATAATGAACAATGGGGATTTTATCTGTCACCTGAAGTAGGGGTTGATATACATCCTTTTAAACAAACAAGATTAGGGTTGCATTTAGCTGTTTACTATAATCATGCAACAAATGATAATAGTCTAATGTGGTACGATGTTAAAGGACTCAATAATTATGGTTTAAGGGTGGGATTTGTTTTTCAATAGAAATATATAAATTGTGTGTTTATAACATAGTCAATAGCACTCTAAAGTCTGTACGTTATCGGAATAATTAATATATTATATCATAAAAGATTCTTTTAATATTACGTATAGAATATTAGATAAATGTTATTGACTTGTTTTTTTATTTATTTAACAAGTTGTTTCCATGAAGAAAAAGTATTTTATTTTTTTGTTTTTTATGTTCTGTTCGACGGCGTTGTTTATGTCTTGTTCGGAAGATACGCCTGATGATTATACTCAGGTTATAGATGAATGTATCATCGGAGGCTATAAAGGAGAATTGAAATTAAGTAAAGACGGTGTTGAAATGTCTACCACATATTTAAAGGTCATAGTTGATAAACAAAGCGCCACAGCTGTAAATTTGTTTATTTCAGATTTCTCTTTTATGGGTATATACATTGGTGACGTTGAGTTGCTTGATTGTCCTTTGATAGAAAATAGTGATTCATATTCGTTTATAGGTTCTACAGAACTAAGTATTGAATCAACTGGTTTAATAACTAATGTTAGTGCCCATGGGAGTTTTTCTGACAATTCACTCTCTTTGAATTTGGACATCATTGCAGAATTGGATAATTTACAACAAACTGTACATGGTAGCTTTAACGGGAATAAACTTAACGGCACTGAAGGTACTATGGCGGACATTATCTCTTTTAAATTTGATAATTCTATTATAACTGAACAGCCGGTTATTCATGATGACAACACAATTACTTTTAAAACAGCAGAAAGTTCTGATAATTATGAGCCTACAGTCCTCATTCCCATAATTACAGTATCAGAAGGTGCAACCATAACTCCTGCTTCTGGAGTTGCTCAGGATTTTTCTAATGGTAAAGTAGTCACATATACAGTTTTATCAGAAGATTATGGAACTTCAAAAACATATAAGGTTTCACTAGCAGGTGTACAAAATGTCATGTCATTTTCTTTTGATGAATGGAAAGAAGTTGGAGAAGGCTCTGCCTATCATTGGGAGCCGCTACCAGATGACAAACTGGCATCGAGCGTTGAAGGCGCATGTCTGTTATTTTTGTATGGTATCGAAGGATTTCCTGTTTACCGAGAGACAAATGATACAAAGCGTAATTCTGCAATCAAGTTGATAACTATGGATACAAGTACAAAAACAAACTCTTTGGTTCCAGCATTAACGGCAGGCTCTGTTTTTACAGGTGATTTTGACATGACACTTGCAACTATTGATAGATTGAAATGTTCTAGATTTGGTATATCTTACAACAAAAAACCTATAACTTTTAGAGGTTGGTATAAATATGCCCCTGGTGAAAAATATATTGATGGGGAATATGCCAAGAAACCGGAAGATGTGCAAATTATAGAAGGCAAAGCAGATGAATGTTCCATCCAGGCTGTATTATATGAAGAACAACTTGATAAGAGAGGAAAGAATATACCTTTAAACGGTCATGATATTAATACTTCCAATCGTCGTGTTGCTGTAGCAATGCTAACAGACTGTACGGCAAAAAATGACTGGACAAGATTTGAATTACCTTTTGAAACATTGGAAGGTAAAGTCTATGATGTGAAAAAAAAATATCAGTTGGCAATTGTTTGTTCTTCAAGTAAATTAGGAGATTTGTTCAAAGGAGCTGGAGGAAGTACATTATTAATTGATGAGATTGAGGTTATAGGCGAATAATCTTATTTCAAGGGTGAATTTAGCCTTCTATTACTTTTATCTAAAAATAAATAGAACAACAAACATGAAAACAAACAATTTGTTAATAGGATTAATTATAGTATCCCTTCTTTGCGGCTGTGGTACAATGAGTAACATGACTAATACAGCCAGAGGAAGTCTTATTGGTGGCGGAAGTGGCGCATTATTGGGAGCAACAATCGGAGGATTTGTCGGTAAAGGAAAAGGAGCAGCGATCGGTACTGTAGTCGGAACAGCTGTAGGTGCTGGTACAGGTGCGATTATAGGAAAGAGACGTGATGAAATAAACCGACAGATGGCAGAAGCCGCAGTCAAGGCACAACAGGTGGAAGGAGCTAAAGTTGAGCAGATAACAGATACACAGAGTGGAATCCAAACCGTCAAGGTTACCTTTAAGTCCGGTATATTATTTGTCACGGGAAAATCAGACTTGAACAATTCGGCCAAGGCATCTTTAAGTCAGTTTGCAAACCAAGTAGTATTGCCTAATGCCGAAATGGATATACTGATAAAAGGATATACTGATAAAAGGATATACTGACAATCAGGGATGGATCGGATGCAGTCATGAAGAAAGTATAAGAAAGAACTATGAATTGTCTCAGCTCAGAGCCCAAAGCGTTTCAATGTATTTGCAGCAATGCGGAGTATCTCCGTCACAAATCAAGGAAGTAAGCGGTTTTGGGGAATCATATCCGGTTGCAGACAATTCAACCAAAAGTGGCAGGGAGCAGAACAGAAGAGTGGAAGTCTATATGCAAGCCAGTGAAAAAATACTTCAGGATGTTGAAAATGAAAAGAAACTACAGCAATAAGAAGAGAATCTTCTGCAAAAGATGAAATAGAACATTATTGCATAATAAATAACCTTTTCAAATGCTTTATTCTTGTCTATATTTGTAATATCAACGTAAAAAGTTAATAGATATTTTTAATTTCATTAAAATTAATTATTTATGAAAACACTAAATTATGTTTTAACATTTTTGGGAGGCACATTGATAGGTGCAGCAAGTGGCGTATTGTTTGCACCAAAGGAAGGTAAGGAAACACGCCAGAAAATAGCAGACATTCTTCATGAAAAAGGATTAAAACTGAGTCACCGTGAGGTAAATGATTTGGCAGACCAAATTGCTTCGGAGGTGGAATAACAGTATATTAATTAATGCTAGTTTCATAATCCTAACTTTCTGGTATACAGTTGGCAAGGTAACAAATTGATAAAATTTGCTTTTACTTATTATAAAGAATGCTTATAATAACCTTGCCAACTTTTGAATTAAATAAATTGCTAAACTTTATAATAAAAAACAACAATGAAAACACCATCTGTATTTATAGATGTCCATCATCATTTTAATCCCATAATATATAGCAATATTCCGAATAGTTTACAAAATAAAATAAAGTCAAAATCTTCTGAAGATTTATTTTCGCATCTTTCATTCATGAGAAATTCAGGGATTAGAAAAATAATATTATCTCATCCTGTTTCTTTTCAAACTTTCTCCAATGAAGAAAATAATATATTATGTAGAAAAATAAATGAAGGATTTTACACTTTAATAAAAAAGCACAAAAAATTAGGGGCATTTTCCCTTTTACCATTTGGGAATGCTATTAATAACAATCAAATTATAAATGAGCTAGAATACTCTTTATTTGAATTAAAACTTAATGGTATAATGTTACCTTGTTCTGTTATTAAATCCATCTTATCAGATAAACATTTTTCAACATTTTTATTCTCTACATTAAATAAGAAAGCAACCGCTGTATTTTTACATCCTTACACAATGGAAGGAGATAAAAATCTCAATAAAAGTAAAGCGATGCTATTTAATGAAATAACACGCTCTGCCTGTGAATTGTCAATCTTCCAAATTCCACAAAAATATTCAAATATAAAATTTATTTTACCTAACGGAGGAGGGGAAATATCGTATTATATGTCCAGAATAGTTAAAGGACATTTACATGCTGATTTATTCGACACCCCAGAAAAAAAAGAAAGTTTAAAACATATGCATGATATTTTGAAATTATTTTATTACGATATGGCTTTTGGAGATGATAACAATATGTACCATTGTCTGATAAAGTTTGCGGAAGATTCCAAGATACTTTGGGGAAGTAATTTCCCTGAAAGTAAATTGCATTCAATAGAAAAAAGTATAGAGATCATAAAAAACACATATGATTGTAATAAAAACTCTATATACATTAAATGTGCAGAGAATAGTAAATTCCTTTACAAAAGATAAATATGCAATTCATTTTATATTTTAATCAAATGGTACAGATCCATGATTAACACTATATTGTATCTTTATTAATTAAAAAAGTACTATGGCATTTTCAAAAAAAGATATTATAACCAACAGTAAAAATCTGTATTCTTGCATGAGAAAAATGAATCATTATTCACTTGAAGAATTACAAAATATGATTAATCTAAAAAACACAGATTTATGTTTGGCTCTCATCCAATTAATACAGGATAAAAAAGTAGAAAGAGGAAAAGATAAAAATGGTGTATACTATTTTTCTATATAAAACAACGAGATTTTGCTTTAATACTATAGCATTGAATCTCATCCTTGTACACTTATTGTATAAGTATTCTTTCTTTAAGAAAGGAAGTCAAATTTTCCTTATTTCAAGAAATGTTTCTCTTACACCTACACCATAATGACGGTGGAATCATCCGTATCCTAGAGAGACTTATCTTAACACATTATTCCCATACCGTTAAGAGTTGTATTTAAAGCATCCGCAATATTCAAGTCATCAATAAGAAAAAGCACAGAGACAACAAGGAATGCTAGTGATTGACAAAGTCGGACATAAAAAATGAGTCATTCTCATTACGACATTGAATTCAGGGCTGGTGGAGTCATCCAATCCTTGAATCCATATACCACACGTATATCTTCAAGACTAACCTTGATGTACGGATACTCAATTGTATGATACATATCTGCCGTCATTTAGAACGAGCTTAGAAAGAGAACATAATATACTTAACAATTTTATGTCCAACTACTTGCCGTATAATTTGCACAAATAATTAAAATATCAGAAAATACATTTTACACCAATCATTACAACCTGACTTTCATAATAATTCTCACTGTTCATGGTGAAACCGTTTCCGTATATCTCTTGTCTTATACCGGACTTGTTCAGAATATCGGTTGCAGACAAGGATACCTCCATCTTGTCATTAAGCAGTTTTTTACGTATTCCTAAATCCAATGAGTTACGGCTCAATATCCTACCCTGTGGTATGATGTCCGGAGCATAATAAATAAAACCTGCCTGCAATTCATAGCTTTTAGGCAATGATACATGTGTGTTAGCTTCAGGTTCCAACTGTTAGTCTTGCTTTCATCAAACTGAAAAGGCTGTTCGTATGGATATATCACTGTTCCGCTTGCAGACTCGATTATATTTCTATACCAGTTGAAACCGGCACTCATGTTCCAGCCTGAAAGGATTTCCTGTTCAACAAGAAGTTCGGCGCCAAAGTTTCTTCCATCATTGAGATTCTGGGTAATGGCGTTAAGACTAAGGTCTTCATTTGTAGTGTAAATACGTGTCAATATATCATTGGTATGCTTGTAATATCCGGATAAATAGAATGAACCGGATTTCCAGGTATTCTTATAAGCTACCTCCATTGCCTGAGTAAACTGTGGACGAAGGTACGGATTACCGGTTTTCAGGACTTCAGGATCATCATATTTCGGGAACGGTCTTAAATCGAACTCCTGAGGTCGGTCTATACGTCTGTTGTAGAAGAGCGACAGACGGTTCCTGTCATTCATCTTATAGGTAAGACGCATATTCGGAAACAATGACAGGTCATTGTACGATTCGTTACGGTTATAGTAATGGTTTCTGGGGTCAATCTTGTATTTTACCGTAGAATACTCCAGTATCAGTCCTGCTTCCACATCCACATGCTTTATCTCAAGCACATAATTCAGATAACCGGCATATATGTTTTCTGTATATTTTGACCATTCACCAAGATTACTGTCCAATATCGACTGTTCTCCCGGCATGATACGGTAGGTTATGGGTATATTCCTTAAATGGACATTTGCCCCAGCTTCAAGTCGGCTGTTACGGAAAGGCTGTACATAGTCCATGTTAAGAATAAAATTCTTTTCCTTACTGATAAGATGCGTGCTGTCTGTCATGAATTTTCCGTCCGCCGTGTCCGAGAAAGGAAACAGTTCATCTTCTTTTCCGTGTGAATAGTAAAGGCCTGTCTCAAATATTCTTCCCGGCTGAAGAAACTGATGACAGTAGTTCAGGCTGTAGTTCATGACACGGGTGTTCTCGTCTTCTGCCCATTGCCACAGTCTTTTTCTACTGCCGTCTGCAATATAATCGTATGGGACATCTCCTTTGTCTATGTGATACTCGTCTTCCAACAATCCATAGAATGTAAGAATATCGTGCTGGGTTATTTCCCAGTCCATGCCTAATTTGATGTCGTACATCTGCTGGCTTCTATTCTCAAGGAACTGTGAACTTATATTCTGGGATGCATCTTCCTGATAGCTCCTTGTTACAAATTCATTTGCGTTCACCTTTTTTCTGAACATTCCGTCAGCCTGAAGGAAAATGTTGATTTTCTCTTTTCTGTAATTCAGACTAAGCGAAGGATTATATTTGGGTGTCCATGAATACTTGTCCATTATATCAGGCAGATTGTCTTTCCTTCTGTTTAGTTCTCCCAGTCCGAAATTGAATCCAGCCGCGCCGTTTATTCCGCTGCGTTTTTCCTTTTTGTAGATTATATTGATAATTCCGGCCATTCCCTGAGCTTCCTGCTTAGCTGAAGGATAGTTTATTATTTCAATCCTCTCGATATTTGAGGTTGGTATGTTGTCCAGACTTTTCTGTGAACCGAATCCTGTCAGGCTGGAACGTTTGCCGTCAATAAGGACAGTAACCTTGTCACTTCCTCTAAGAAGAATTTTCCCTTCCAGATCAACAGTCACATCCGGCAGGTTTCTCATGGCATCAAGTACAGATCCGCTTCCTGCGGCTATATTGTCCGACATGTTATATGATTTCTTGCTCAGACTGAAAGAGTTTGAAGACTGTTTGGCTGCAATCACGACCTCGTCTATGACAGAAGTATCCTGTGACAATCTTATTTTTCCCAAGTTGAGATTTCTGTTCAACTCACCTACCATGCAAACCTTATTAACAGGCCTATATCCCAAATAGTTAATTTTAATTTTGTAATTGCCTGATTCCAGATCCTTCAATACGAAAATACCGTTTTCGTCTGTAATTGTACCATCAACGGAAACAGTGTCTGTTTCATGGTAAAGGACAATGTTTGCAAACGGAAGAGGTTCATCTAAGGTATTGTCTATAACCTTTCCGAAAATGGTCGCATGATTCTGTGCGAATGTCTCACCTGCAAAAATCATAAAAAAATAAGCAGTAAGTTTGTTGGTCTCATATTTTTTTGGTTTTACATTTAATTCTGTGCAAATGTAAAAGCCAAATTTGAAAATATTTAGACTGTTTTGTCCTTGTGGAATATGACTGCAAAGATATGAATGTCAGATTCCCTGAACCGATATTGTACCTGCCAGTGCAAGGCATCTGCAATTTCCTTTACAACCGCAAGTCCTAATCCTGATCCGGCTTTCGTGTAGTCAGTCCTGTAAAATCTCCTGTAGATGTTTTTTTCGTCAAGGGCTTCGGCTTGTCCTGTATTGGATATTTCACATCTTTCATTGTCCAGTCGTACAAAAACGGTTTCTCCTGTTTTCCCGTACTTGACTGCATTGTTCAGAAGATTGTTGAACAGGATATGCACCAAAGTATAGTTTGAAAGGACTTCCGGTTTTTCATCAATCATTATTTCCAGATGTTTGCCTATGTATTTAAGATCTTCATTGACTGTATTGTAAAAGTCCTGTATAATTTCAGAGATACATACATTCTCATCCAACGGATACTGGTTATTGTCTATTTTGGTAAGAAGAAGCAGGTTCTTACAGATGGATGATGAAATCTTCAGTTGCTTTTCGATCTGCTGGCAGAGTTTTATCTTTTCTTCTTCTTTGTTAAGGCTGTATAGCCGATTTACTTTTCCCCTGATTACAGACAATGGGGTTTGTAACTCATGAGCGGCATTTTCTGAAAACTCCTTCTGTGCCAGGAACAATTTATGATTATGTACTATAAGCTTGTTAATGGCATCCAAAAGTGTATCAAACTCAATGATGTTGTTTGTAGGTATGCTCACATTTTCCAATTTGCTTATTTCAAGTCTTTCCATTTACCAGACTAAAGCATAGAAAGGTTTCCATAACCGTTTTGAGTGATATACAGATATCAGCAATACGAGCATGAACATCAGAATGTATATGGCTAAAAACACATACAGAATCCCGTACATTAAATCTTCACTTTCAACCATGTCACGTCTGATACGCATTTCATAAGGTTCGCCATGAATCATTATGTAAGAGCGCATTTCACGGAACGGTTCCACATGTCCTCTTATAGAGTCAAAGGATTCATAAAAATAAATGCTGTCAGGTTTAGATACCAGACTTTCGGTTTTTACCAGACTGATATTCCCGTCAATTCCGTCATTGAGCAGTTCCTATTTCTGATAACGGAGAGAATCGTCAATGTCTTCAAGCCATAATTTCTGTATGGTATAATAAAATATAGGTATTCCTGTCAGAAACGCAATAGCAGATGCCACCATATATATTTTTATTGACTTGGTCAGAAGTTTCTCTTTCATGGCATTATTCCTCAAATTTATATCCAACACCGTAAACCTAGTGTATGTAATTGTCTGAACCTGCCTCTTTGAGTTTGTTCTTCAGTTTCTTCACGTGGGCATAAATACAATTGAAATTGTCGAAAACATCCGCATTGTCACCATAAAGATGCTCGGCCAAGGTTTCCTTTGTCAAAACTCTTTTGGGTGAAGAGAGAAAGAACATGAGCAGATCGTATTCTTTGGAGGAAAGATGTGGTACTTCCTTGTCATTAAAGAAAACTTTTCTTGACAAGGTATCTATCTTCAGACTTCCATGCTCCACCATATTCATCCCGTTGTATTGCCTTCTGCGTATTACGGAGAAAACCCTTACAGACAATTCAGACAGATCGAAAGGCTTTACAAGATAATCGTCTGCACCCAGTTTTATACCGTTTATCTTGTCATCCAATGAATCTTTGGCTGAAATTATGATAATGCCGCTATGCTTCTTGTTTGGGCTGTTGGCTATATCATCTA
>UMDC01059422.1_pt1 | contig 19544 bp, 21 predicted proteins | sample 1964391 | NCBI WGS metagenome assembly UMDC01 (sample SAMEA4835984, study PRJEB28245) | human gut metagenome | biome: gut microbiome; material: fecal sample | place: Denmark | collected 2008 | reverse complement strand
CCCAGCCGCTATCACATTTATCTTTACCAATAGGTGCTAAAATCAAATCCGGTTTTAGAAACATTGCATTATCTATAATATTTCTTATAATTTTGCAATATGATTCGGGCAAAATATTTGTTTTGGGATAATAAAAATCAATATCCAAATCAATCCATTCGGCGTTTGGATAATCTTCTTTAGTCTTTTTTATAATATCAGGGTGCGGGTAACCCCAGAAACCTATTTTTGTTATACTTGCCATAGTTTTTATGATAACACAAAACAAGGAGAAAATTTGATTATGATAAAACAAAGTGATATAATTAGTGTTAGAAACTCAATTACTAATGAGGAATATAAAATGATGAGCGATAATATACAAATAAAAGAAGTTAACGGAGTTGATATAGTACAATATCAGCCAAAAGGCGTTTGCTGCAAGATGATGCAAATGCGAATAAAAGACAATATTATTCAGGATGTTGAATTTGTTGGCGGATGCAATGGAAATCTTAGCGGCATTGGAGTTCTCATAAAAGGTATGAATATTAATGATATCGTTCCTAAATTAAGCGGTATACCTTGCGGAGCCAGACCTACCAGTTGCCCTGACCAATTAACAAAAGGTATTCAAGCATACTTAGAAGCGAAAGGCGTAAATGTGGCAGAGAAAGTGTGACATACCAGCTAACAAAACTTAAATGGAGTCAAGATGCATAATATAACATTAATAAAAGGGGACGGAATCGGACCGGAAATTACAGATGCAGTTGTAAAAATAATCAAAGCTGCCGGAGTTGATATTGTCTGGGACATCCAGACTGCAGGAGCAGACGTAATTAAAAAAGAAGGCGTTCCGCTTCCGCAAAGGGTAATCGACTCGGTAAAAAGAAACAAAATCGCGTTAAAGTCACCGGTTACAACCCCTATTGGCAAAGGTTTCCGCTCGGTTAATGTACAATTAAGGAAAGAACTTGATCTTTATGCTAATCTGCGTCCCTGCTATAATCTTCCAAACATAGAAACCAGATATGAAAATGTTGATATAGTTGTTGTAAGGGAAAATACAGAAGATTTATACGCCGGAATTGAAAGACAGGTAGATGAAAACACCGCTGAAAGCATAAAAATCATTACCCGGGCAGCATCTGAAAGAATAGCTGAATTTGCCTTTGATTATGCTGTTAAAAATAATAGAAAAGAAGTTTGTGTTGTTACAAAAGCAAATATCTGCAAGCTTTCTGACGGATTATTTTTGGATTGTGCCAGAAAAATTGCGAAAAAATATCCAAACATCGGTTTCAGAGAAATTCTGGTTGATAATTGCTGTATGCAATTAGTACAAAATCCTAACCAGTTTGATACCCTTCTTTTACCAAACCTATATGGTGACATTGTTTCAGATTTATGCGCCGGTCTTGTCGGCGGGCTTGGTATTGCTCAGGGCGCAAATATCGGAAAAGATTATGCGGTATTTGAACCGGTTCACGGTTCTGCACCTGATATAGCCGGACAAGATAAAGCAAATCCAACAGCAATGCTTATGTCTGCAATTGAGATGCTTAATTTTATAGGAGAAACAACTGCCGCTGCAAAAATTAAGTCAGCAGTATTTGAAACACTTAAATCAGGTATTAAAACTGCTGATATAGGCGGAAATGCTTCTTGCAGCGAATTCACAAATGCTGTTGTTCAAAGATTATAATCTTTATCAAAGACATATAAATATATAATGCCAGTAAGTGATAAATAGAAAAGCAGTTCAGCACTTTCTTCAAAAAGAGTATTTGCAAATACACTTTCAGCGATTACACCAAGCAGCATACCAGATAGCATAAGCAATATATTCCAAACAGGCAGTTTGATATTCTTCAACATTTCCCAAGCAGTCAGGAATAGTTTGTTTTTTAAGAAATAAAAAGCAACATATGCAATAAACAGCCCGTAAATCGGATGATACAGCCAGCCAAATTTAATCTGATCCCAGGTATAAAATTCATTGATTTCCCCGGGTATTGCAAAAAATACGGTTCTGAAACAATTTACCTCTCTTATAGCAAGAACTGCTATAATCATTGCTACAAAATAAAAAAACTTTTTATTATCTTTTGCCATTAGAGCAAAAATAAATCCTAAAAATAAAACTATAAGCTGCAAATTTTCCAATACACCATTTTCAAAACCATATGATTCAGGTAAAAACATCACGCAAGGTGCAATCGCAAGCGCAGCTATGATTGCTGCGACTGTTACATTATACACTTTAAAATTTAAGTGCATACAAATAAAATCTTTAATATTTTTTAGCATTCTCTTAATTCCAATATATCATTCCATTATACCACAAAAAGGTAATTATGAAATATTGTTTCTTAGTTTTTTTACAAAACTATTCAATCTTTCCATAGCAGTTTTAAGATTATCCAGAGAGTATGCATAAGATATTCTTAAGAACCCCTCTCCGCTTGCCCCAAAAGCATTTCCAGGAACAGCTGCTACATGTTCTTCTTCTAAAAACTTCGTAGCAAATTCTTCACTAGACATTCCAAATTCTTTTATGCAAGGAAACACATAAAAAGCTCCAAAAGGTTCAAAACACTCAAGCCCCATTTCTTTAAATGCATTCAACAAAAATCTTCGTCTTTGGTTATATGCCTGTCTCATAATTTTAACATCATCATCCCCGTTTCTCAAAGCCTCAACTGCGGCATACTGGCTGGTTGTTGGTGCACACATTATAGCAAACTGATGAATTTTTGTCATTTGTTTAATAATCTCTTTTGGACCGCAGGCATATCCAAGCCGCCAGCCAGTCATTGCATAAGATTTTGAGAAACCATCAATAAGAATTGTCCGCTCCTTCATCCCTTCCAGACTTGCAATAGAAACATGTTCGCCTTTATAGGTCAGAGCACCATAGATTTCATCAGACATTACATACAAATCATACTTTTTGATAAGTTCTGCAATCTTTTGCAGATCCGCGCGTTCCATAATTGCGCCTGTTGGATTATTAGGAAATGGTAAGATTAAAACTTTGCTTTTATCAGTTATGACAGCTTCCAGTTCATCTGACGTCAATCGGAATTCATTTTCTGGTTTTAAATCTATAATTACAGGCTTTGCTCCGGCAAGCAATGCACATGGTTCGTACGAAACATATGAAGGCTGAGGTATTATAACCTCGTCACCCGGATTAATCATTGCCCGCAAGCCTATATCTATAGCTTCAGAACCGCCTACGGTCACAATAACTTCATTTAATGGATCATAATCAATTCCCTGTTTTCTTTTCTGGTAATTGCAGATTTCCTCTCTCAATTCTTTTAATCCAGCATTTGATGTGTAAAAGGTTCTGCCCTTTTCAAGTGCATAAATACCCTCATCTCTAATGTGCCATGGAGTATCAAAATCAGGTTCTCCAACCCCTAAAGAGATGGCGTCTTTCATCTCGCTCACTATATCAAAAAATTTTCTGATCCCAGAAGGTTTCAGGTTTTGTACTACATCAGAAAGAGGCTTTGTCATGGTGTAATAATCTCCCTTGTATCCTCATGTTTTTTATCGTAAATAGTACCATGGTCTTTATATTTTTTAAGGATAAAATGTGTTGCTGTACTTAAGACACTATCCAGAGTTGAAAGTTTATCAGAAACAAATCTAGAAATTTCTTTTAAAGACTTTTCTTCCAAAGTTACAAGCAAATCAAAGCCGCCTGAAATCAAATAAACAGACTTAACCTCAGGATAGTTATAAATCCTTTCTGCAATATTGTCAAAACCTTGTCCTCTCTGAGGAGTTACTTTAACTTCAATCAATGCTGTTACCTTCTCTATAGAAGTCTTATCCCAGTTTATTAAAGTATGATATCCGCATATAACACCCTCTTGCTCAAGCTTAGAAAGTTCATTTGCAACATTAATTTCTTCTTCGCCCAGAAGAACGGCCAGCTCATTAATACCGATACGGCTGTTTTTTTCTATTATTGATAATAATTCGTCTCTCATATTTTTCCTACTTTATAAAATTAGTATAAATTTTTTCTTCAAGCTGCGGTCGTTCAATACCGTTCTGCTTTCCATATTCAATGCACTTAAGAAGCCACGCCATGTTACGTCCCAGAGTTCTCATAACCTGCAAGCCTTCCAAATCCTTAATTGCATCTTCTGCGGTATGACCGTGAATATTATTCCAATAGCCGGATGAAACAACAGGCATATTATTAATTGTAAAGTATTTATTCAAAACATCAAAGCTTGCAGTTGTACCAGATCTTCTAGCAGATGCAACCGCAGCTCCCGGTTTAAATTCAAAAGCATCCTTACCGGCATAAAAAGCTCTGTCTAAAAATGATAAAATTCTGCCGGACGGATGAGCATAGTAGACAGGAGTTCCAAAAATAAACCCGTCAAAGGATCTTGCTTTTTCTATAAATTCATTTACAAGCCCGTCCTCAAAAACACATTTTCCAAGCTTTCTGCATGCTTGACATCCGCAGCAGTCACGGATTTCTGGATTACCAAGCTGAAAAATTTCTGTTTTTATGCCTTCCTGATTTAAAGTTTTCGCAGCTTCATTGAGAGCTGTAAAAGTACATCCATTTTTGTTAGAACTTCCATTTAATAGTAAAACTTTCATAATATATCCTTATTTCATGTACTCAACAGAGATTTGAACAGCCTGATAAACCAAACGTAAAAAAGGAATATCCGACTCCTTAAGAATTTGTATATAGGTTTGAAAGCGTGGAGTTTTTCTACTAACAGTTAGTATCTTATCGGTATTATTACCCCAAAAATCTCCATTCTTTATAAAAATTTGTCCTACATCTTTTTCATATTTTAAATAGTTTTCTATAACGCCGCTTGCCTGATTTAAATATCCGAGATATGGCTCTTGAATAGATTTATCAACCAAAATTTTAGGTGCAACGTTATTTTTAACTGGAGAAATTTTCATAGTCAAATATCCTTACTTTAATAATACTAACCTCATTGTGCAAAGAAGAAAGTATGGTGCCGATGGGGAGACTCGAACTCCCGGCCTATTGATTACGAATCAATTGCTCTACCACCTGAGCCACATCGGCATCTAATGAATTTAGTATAGCATAAAAACCTTTAGTTAATACAACAATTACCCTTGTTTATATCACCATATGTATATATTTTTTTACATTCTATTGATATAGATTTATTATGTGTTAGTATTTAATCAAATTCGACTTGGCAAAGGAGTACGTATCGTGAAACCAATAAGCTTAATACTGGCAATAATGCTGACTCTTGTCATTATTCCATCAGCTAATGCACAAACCCCTATTGAGAGGTCTATTGATACGTACACACAAGAAATCCAGCAAGGGCCTAATAGTGCATTAGCTTACTCAAATCGTGCTTCAATGCGCTTTCTTAAACAAGATATTCAAGGAGCAATTCAAGACTTTGATAAAGCTATTGAGCTAAGCCCTAATAACCCGGAATTATACCTTAACAGAGGTTATATAAAACAGCTTATTAATGATCAGAATGGTGCAATGGCAGACTATAACAAAGCAATTGCAATAAACAAAAATTTTGCATATGCCTACAACAATAGAGGCGTATTAAAAGTTGCTATGAAAGATATTAATGGCGCTATGGAAGATTATGCAAAGGCTCTGGAAATCAACAAAAATTATTCGGATGTATATTATAACAGAGCTAATTTAAAATATATGCTCGACGATAACAAAGGGGCACTTGAAGATTATAATATCGCTATCGAATTAAATCCAAAAGATGCCGAAGCTTTCAATAATAGAGGTGTTGTAAAAAAACGAATGAATTTCAATGTAGGCGCTTTAAGCGACTATACTCAGGCTATAGCTTTGAACCCTAAAGACAGCATTGCATATGCTAACAGGGGACGCCTCAAAAAACTTTATTTTGATAATGAAGGAGCTGCCATTGATTTAGATCAGGCAATTGCACTTGCAGAAAATCAAACTTTCATAAAAAATGTTAAACCTTTATTATCAAATGAAAGCTATATTGCGGCAATACCGACAGTACGAGGAGTTGTACAAAGTTATACAGCTCCGGTACAAACGAAATCTGATAACAGAGTTGCAGAATTATCAACACCAAAAACTCAAATTAAACCAGCTGCACAACAAATAGTTTCACAGAAAGAACCGGATGTTTCACAACAAATTGCTTACCAAAAGCCTAAAAAGCAGGAAATTTCGACAACAACTCAGCCTATCAGCGTAAAACCTAAACAAACTACTACAGCTCCACAAGAAAAAATTGCTTCTGGAACAATAAGTGCCGGAGTTGCTACAGTTCAAGTACCATCCGCACCTGTTATTACAACTACAGCTATAAAAAAGAACCCTACTACAAATGTTAAGCTAGCTGAAAGCTATTATATAAGAGGTTTGCAAAAATGTGTACTTAGAGATTTACAGGGCGCTATTGCAGACTTGAACAAAGCCATTGAAAACAATTCTAAATATGCAGATGCTTACTACTATAGAGCAGCAATCAGAAAAGAACTTGGAGATACAGAAGGCTTTAGAAAGGATTACTCTACTGCTATACAGATAAATCCATCTTTACAAGCATTCAATGATTCAAACTGCTTGTCACTGATTAGCGGATAAGCCTCTACGCTTCCGGCGGGCCTTCCTTAGAAATTTTCTTTTTCCACGCTTCTACAATCTTGTTTATAATTATTTTTCTATCCTCTACTGAATATTTTTCATAATCTCTAGGCATATGAAAGTAGCTCCATGCAGCCCTTATATGTTCAGGAGTATCAATAGGATACTTTTTATTAACATTATCCGCAAACTCTACGTCGCCGTATTCATTTAAACCTCGGTTTTTATATATATCATCTCTTTTTTCCATAAATACATAATAAGCTATCCTTTATTTTTTTCCATTACCAGAAAGTACTGTTTGACAGCATTGATAACCGAATGTTATAATTCAATTGTATGAAAAAGTGTTTTGCGATTTTATTTTTAGTTTTAACATTAACAATATGTACATTTGCCGCAGAACGCCCCCGCTGGGTATCTTTACCTATTAATGTTTATATTCCGGAATATGGCAACATGAGCAGACTCATGCAGCAGGCGTTTATGTCCTGGCAGCAACAGTCAAGGTCTCTTGTACGCTTTAAATTTGTTGACAGTCCTGCAAATGCAAATATTGAGGTTGAATTCGTCGACTTTGTAGCAAATTGTAATGACGTGCATGCAGTAGGTTGTACAGAGATGATGACAAGAGGCGGACAATATTATAAAGCATATGTAACGATTGGAACCAAACAATATAAAAGAAGCTATGAAAACGGGAGATATACACGTGCGCTTGTAACAAGACCTAAAGATAATATTTACGGTGTTATGCTTCATGAAGCTGGCCATGCAATAGGTCTAGGCCATTCAGATAGTAATAACAGCATAATGTACCCTTATGATTTACCAACAATGCAATATCTCACAGATGAAGATATGAGACTTTTGTATAATAAGTATCACTAATATTATTGTGATTATCGAGTTAATTTATAAACTTTTGTAAATAATAGTGTATGAATAGTGCAAAAATAAATGTAAATACTAATTATTATAGTACTAATTTTTAGCAATATCCGCCAAAAGCAATTACTAATACAATAGAACAATCTATAAAAGCAGTACAAAATCATTTTAAAGAAACTGGCCGCAGTTGGAGCAGGTTTAGCTCTTACAAGTTTGGGGGTAATTTCTGCAAAACCACAGACAGATGAAGAAGCCCCCCCAAAAAAAAAATGATTGAAGATATGCTTTTACCTGATAAAAAGATTTACAATTATATAATCTTAATACGGGAAATTTTGAAATATACAAAACCTACGTTCAAAATAATATTGATAAATTAAAATCCAATGACAGCGAAACATCTGAGTCACACTTATATGCCATTTCCACGATTGATGATTTAGCAGGAGATATTAATCAATTTAATAAAGATATTATATTAAAGTTTGCTAATAGCGATATCATACATAATTGTATTTTTGATAGAATGCTAGATATTATAATTCATATAGATAGTGAAGCAAAACAAAAGTGTTTAACAAAGGTTTTATTATATTAGATGAAAGAAGAAATGTAGTAACAGTATTAAGAGATGAAAAGGATAAATTTAGCATTAAAGATTACAGAGGACTATATACCTCCGGTTTCACCAATCAATCATTATATGCAGATATAGACAAAGTCGTAATGGAAAATAAGGATTTGTCGGTATATAATACATTAAGTGAATTGAATTCTGCAATAAATAATATAAGATAGTTGTAACATACAATTTTTGCAACAGGTTTAAAATGCTCAACCAACTGCAGACTAACTGAGGTATTATAAATATACCTAACAAAAAAGCACCAAATGGTGCTTTTTTGTTTAAATGGGGCTGGTAATGTGTTACTATCAGAACCCCTCCAACTACTTTATAATATTACAACCTCAACGGAATATCAATATGTTGAAGATTGTTTGTTAAAATATATTGCCTAATGTTTATATTTAATATACGATACCTGCATGGGAAAAATTATAGATATTAAAGAATTAGCTTACAGCAAATCCTATGAAAAGGATTTCGAGGATTTTGTACAAATATGGGCGGAATACTGGAAAGAAAAAGACCCATTAACACTGTTGTATAGGCAAATAATGACGAGTACAAGGTTGTTACAACTTGCAATTATTGCGGATTCGGATTTTGAAATGCTAGATAAAGATTGTAAAAAGAAAATTATCTGTGAATTGAAAGCAACTATTAATATGTTGAAATAATATAAAAATCCTTATTATACAAAATACCCTATTATAAGTAATATAACTTCCCATATTTCCAATAAAAAAACTGCTTATAAAAAATAAGCAGTAAAACCAGCTAGTCATTGTGTGTTTACTAGGGGTAAATAAAATTAGTAGTCTTGACGGCAAAGCTCGTCCGTCTGGTGAAAAAGGGGGTCAATCAGGTTTGGAGGCTTCAAGTCCGACTACTCCGCCTGATGTAAAAAAGGGGTAAATGAGGTTAGTAGATTTGACGTTCAGGCGACTCCGCATGATATGAAAATTAATAATTTTTGTAAACCAACTTTCCGTCCTTAGCTTTGTAGCGGATTAAAATCTGTTTTCTGTTATTTCCGTGCCTATACCCCAAATGCACACAGTTTGAATCCTGCTCCCATATAATCTGGTCAAATTCTGTTATCTTTCCAGCTTTCACCAGTTCAACAATCTTTTTAAAAAGTTTTTCCTGACTCCAGCCATTTACCCTTATATCAGCACAATAGCCCTGCGGATGCCCGGTAGAACTTCCTCCTAAAATTACATTCAGTGCGTGACATCTGTATGCACACTCTACTATAATCGGCACTCCAAGCAAAATTCTAAGCGGGTTTAACAGATACCAGATTAAATACAAAAGATTTGTAAGTATCTGCGGGTTATTTGTTGTATTGTTTATACCGTTAGACTTAGCGGTATCAGAATTAAACATATCATTTACAAAATCGAAAAACAGTTTATCAGCCATGCACCTCGCCTTTCATTTCATCTATACGTTTATGCGCAGATTTTGTACTATCCTCAACGTGAGCCATTCTTTCAATAAGGTTATTGTGCTTATCTTGTTTTTCTTCCAGCCTTTTAATTTGCTCGCCCATGTACTTAATTGAAAAAATTAGTCCTCCCAGAAATAAACCTGCAGAAAAAATTTGAATAATCAGAGTTACGATAAACCCCGATACTGCTATAATAGTACTCATGTCCATTCTAATTCCACCCGTCACTTGGTGGCTCGCATTGAACGGCGTTATGGCATTTGCCTGCGCAAACGCCTCCAGCCTCAGCTTGCCATCCGCAAAACTTTTGAAAATTGTCCACACTATGCTTCATTAACCATCGCCTGAACGCTCCGACATCCCCGACTTCAAGCAAACGTTCAAATACAATTGTGGAAAAATAGCGGTCATTATCGACATAATCGTGATTTAGACAAAGCACGTCATGCACAAGCGAAGCTACTTTGAACTCAATATTTTCTTTTGAGCCAATAATCCTCCACAAAATACGATTAATACTAGCCCCATCATAATCAAAGCCAGCGGGAATAGTAAAGACATAAAACTTATTTTTAGTTTTGTCTACAAGACAAACTTCAAGCGTGTTTACAAGAAACAAAGGTTTTTCCTTTGCCCGCTTGATTTCTTTCTTTGACATAACGGCCTTATTAATTTCTTTGTTTCCAATCTTCGGAACCTCAGAAAAACCTACACGGCAAATTTCATTATTCTGCCAGTCAATGTATTCTTTCCCCATATAACAAAATACAGGTAATTTATCAAAACAATCTAACATTATTTATCCTCCTTCATTTGAAACAACACACCTTTTTTAATAATCTGAATATTGATATTAAAAGCAGAATGGTCATTTACTATTTTTTGTTTTCCTGTTTGTTTTGCATCCTGCCTGTCGTAATTAATCCCTGTAAAGCCTTTAGAGTTTTCAATAGTTTGGTTTGGTGTAATCTCGTCAGCAAGCACAACTTGATAGCAAAAAAATACTAGTCCAATTAATAATGCTAATCTTTTCATTTTATCCATTCCTTTCACTGTTTAGTGTTCTAACAATTCCTCGTCCCCTGTAGTATCTGAGTTTTGACTTAACCCAGTTTCCCGCTTTATCATACAGGGATTGAAGTTTATAGTCCGGTGTTTCACGGACTAATAATTTACTGCCGTTATCCAGCGTTATCTGCGTCAGTTTCTTCTGCTGTATCAGTCGCTGTGTCCACCTCATTTTCATTGCCGGTTCTAAGGTAGGGTTTGCAGCGGGAGCGCCCGACCATACCCTATTTACTCCCGGTTGTATCTTCATCAATCCAATACCTCCACATAGCCGTTTTTGTGTCTTATTATTCTTTTATCGGCAGGAAATTCTTCTATTGTTGTTGCGACGGCATTTGCTAAAGTTTTGCCTTCAAGAAGAAGACCTAGGAGCTTTTCTTCTTTATTCTGCTGTATCTTCATCTAAAACCACCTCCAGTGTTCTATCTTCTGTTAATGTCAAAACGTCTGCACGGCTAATATAGCCTTCACTGCTCACAACTATATCTACAGTACTACCATACGGCACTGTTATTTCACTCTGGATTTCACTGTTAAGCTCTATAACAGCCTCTTCCGGTATCGCATTAACTTTAAGCTTACAGGTTGTCAGATATCTGTAATCGTTAGTATCGAAGAACTTATCTAACTGTTCGTTTGTGAATCCTAATATTGTACCTACAGCATCGATGTATGGATTGCCTCTATAGAAATTATTTGCCTTAAGCTCGATTTGCAGAGCTTTAATATCAATAGTGGCTTTTTGTTTTTCTACAAGAGAGATAACATCATTAAAATCAAGCCCTTTAGCTTTGTATATAGCTCTTTCTACATCGGCAGCAGTAAGGTTAAGCATTGCAATACGTTCGGCTTCTTTACGTGCCTGCTCTTGCTCATATTCTTGTGTGTTATCTATAACCTCACCGTCAACAAGTTTTTCGTATGGCTCTAAGGCAAATAACTCTCCATTTACACCTTCCTCAATTTTTCTTCCGTTTTGATGGTTGTGCAGAACTATAAAGTCTGCACGTTGCTTATCAGTGTATGGTTTTTCTAGTTTGTGTGACATAAGTAAAATCTCCTTTATGATATATATCCCATAGTTAACCAACGAACTAAACAAGGTTGGACTGAAAAATCATGCCCCCTGCTTTCAATCCAGATAGTTTTATTATTTATTATTTGTGCTGTACCATAGAAGTTATTAGTATAAGATGTTGCCAAAACGGTAAAATTAATACTGTTATATGCTTTTGTCAATGTTATAGTTTCTTGACCTGATGTACTATTACTTTTCCCCCATTGCTCACACCAGCCATCAGAGTATACTCTATAACCGCTCGTACCGTTAACATAGCTTTGCACGAGATAACCGCGCGATGGCGCATTGATATTAGTTATCTGTTCTTGCATCCTCCCTGCGTCAATCAGGTTAGCATTCTGGACTGTTTCACCAACATAGTAGTAGAGAGAGCCGTTGCCTCGGGCGTAGATGAATCTAAAGGAGTTTGTAACTCCTGCAGCATCATAATCAATAGAAAAAATGTCGCCTCGTTTTACTTTTAGCAGTATGCTCGGGGTTGAACCGGAATAAGTCCCGTAACTAATATCTGCATAACCAGAGCTTAGGTTCGTACCTTTAACAAATTGAGTATTGGATGTATTTAGTTTTTCAAAAAAGACAAATCCGTTTGCCACTGCAGTATATTTTGTACCACTCGCTTGAAGTGTCAAATCTATATATCTATCACTCACTAAACATTCACTACCATCCAGCAACGGCAGCTTAAAGGTTTCATCAGAGGTATTAATTTCAAAGTCGTTGTCTGTAATCCATGCTGCAGGGTGTAATATACTTGTATCCTTACTTGAATCTCTTGTTACCGTGTAAGACGAGCCTTCAAAAATTGAAGTAAAAGTAAATCCATTTAAGGTTAATGTTTCGACTGTACCATCAAAAAACATTGAATTTACGCCAACATCATACCTATATACGGATGCACCCACTACTGGACTTTCAGTAGAAACCCACCAATAATAACTAGATGAATCAGTAGCTATAAAACAATAGCCTTCTTGACCTTTAAACCCTTCTACCCCTTTATTAACATTTTCTAAAATCCAGTTGTAATAGTCGGGATAAACAGATTTAGGTTTGTACATACCATCAGATTTTAGCCAGCTGAGATTATTCGGTTCTACATCAAAATACTGGCTCATTCCAAAGAAAAATGGATTATTCAGCTCAATCTCATTTGTGATATTGACCTCTGTTTCCTGACCTGTGGCTATCTGGATGTAGTAAGGGTACTGAATGGCTTCTTCCTGTACAGTGTCAGTGGCGCCGTAGATTGGGTTAGAACGAGAAGCATCGAAAATAAGATTATAGTCTGTTCCGGCACCACCACTTGTAACTCTTTGTAATGTTCCTGCATTACCTCTATAAAATGCACCAGTTGCGTTAGCCAAGTAGCCATGTCCATAATAAACCATCCCTTCAATATTCGGCAATCCGGCTTTAACAGTCATACCCAGATTTTGCAAATCTAATAAGCCCTGAACATTGACTACAGCTGGAAGTCTTACACTTTCAACAGTTTCCTCATCCTCTGCATAGTTGAATACAAACTTACCGACCTGACCGTAGTCGCTAAGGTTTTTTGCTGCCTGCCAGTTCTCCTCGGTTGTAAGCAAAGAAGGATAAAGCGCAACAATTTTCTTTAACCTTGTCAAGAAACCTTGGGTATTCTGATTAATCGCTACTATCTGACCGTTAAGCCATCTGCGCAAACCTTTCGTTTCATCGATATACAAGGACATACCGATATCGCAGACCTCAAGACCGCCGCTATATTTTTTTACATAATTCACCAAATCTTCTTGATTTTCTATATTGCCTGTAATATTTCCCCACTCTGCGGATGTTTGCGTATTTGAAATTATATTATCAGTAATATCAATTCCGTTTCCCGCAGTATATTTTGCATCTTCTTTAGTGGCATAGCTACTTCCCTGTTCTTTTATCAGCTCAATTTGATTTTGCCCCTCTGCAATAACATTATTTAGTGCTTCTTCTTTTACTGTATTAATAGAGTCAATATCAATATTGACGCTCTCATGTAGTTTGTTTATCTCATTTATTGCAGTATTATGTCTTTGGGTAATATCAACAATAGCGCCGTCATAAAGGTCTGCAACTTCCTGAGTTTTTTGAGTTGCAATATCAGCCTGCTCTTTAGCTGTCTGCGCGCTTTCTTCTGCATCCAGAGCTTTATCTATTGCGGTTTGAGCATAATCTCTGGAATTGATTTCAGATTGTTTCAGAGAATTAATTAACTTTTCCGGTGATATGTCTGAACCTTCCTGAACTTTTACAGCTCTGTCAGCTTTTCTATCAACCATTTGTATTAATCGTACGATATAATCAAGAGAATATTCCAGAGCTGTAAGATGTAATTTTGAAGATGTTCCATAAGGGGAAGTCTGAGCTTTTGGAATATTAAGAACAAGTGAAATTTTTTCATCATCAGACAGTACGCTGTATGAGCTCCCTAAGATGGGAAATGTTATATAGCTTCCGTTTTCATTTTTTATTTGATAAATTGTATAGTCCTTGTTAAGCTGCAGCTCTGTTTGAATACCATCTTTTGATGTATGCAATACTTGCAGTTCTGATTCTTTGTTTATTAGAAAATCAAAATCAAATGTAGTATTTGACCCGTTTCCAGCCCAAGTATTAACCGGTGTAATATCTGGTATCATGTTTTACTTTCTCCTATTCTTACACTTGACAAACAGAAGAAAATAATAAATAATGAACATGTAGGGGGAACCCTAAGAAAGAGCAATTTCCTTAGAGTTCCACTTCACACCTACATTTCGATGATGGCTAAAATCAATTTAGCTAAAAGCTCTAGTACAACTAGGGCTTTTATTATTGTTTCCAATAACAACGTCATCTCTTACCCTCCTTTCTGACCGTTGTCCTTCACTACTCGTGTGTCAGAGGAGTTGTAAGTTGTAGGATATTTACCCACAGCAGAAAATATCTGCATACTTATCATATTATAATTTTCAATGTTTGTCTACAATATAGCTATTTGTCACCTGTTACAGCATCTGCTCTATATCGCGAATACCCAAGAGTTTTAATAACTCCTTTTCCGAAATCACCATTTGCATAATCGCCGAAAGCTTCTAACTGTGTATCAATTTCTTCAAGAGGGATTCCAAGCCCTTGAGCAAATATCTCAAGTGATTTTAAGATATCTTCAAATCTGAGATTTCCTTTTCTAAATTTATTTATAGGTCTTACAATTGCTTCATTAGCTCTTGTAAACCAGTCTTTGTTACCAAAATATTCTGAACCTGTTACTCCTGCGAATAATGCTCTTGCCATTTCACCGAAAAACGGAATACAAGAGATACTTCCAAGACAAGCAATAAGCATATCATTAATAAGTTCATCCGGATCGCCGGTTGCAATTAATGTGATTGGCGACAAACTTCCTGCCATGTTAAAAATAAACGGAAGAAACCACCAGTATATAAATACTGTTTTAACCGCCTGAGATTTACTCATTCTACCACGCTTTGCTTTAATAATCGCATTGGCACAAATTCTAAAATATTGATGAGGAGTATTCTGATAAGCAAAAAGCAATCTTGCAAAGGGATTATTTTTACTGTTTCGCTGCAGATTAGATAAAGTTGAAGCAATACTTGACTGCTGGTCACTTATCGTCTTTTTTCGGAATAGTTCAAATGCTTGCGTTTTTGTATATCCCTTAGACATAAGCACATCAACATAAGCCTTTCCGCCAAGAGTAAGGTTAAATAAATCACCGTATCTCATATTCAAACTGAAATAATCAGTCAGCAGACTAAGTTTTGAAGAAAGCTTATTATCAATCTGATTCTTCATAGCTTCATTCATGTTGCCGCGCGTAAGCCTGTCTTTTAGATATTCATCCTGCATCATAAAATCTATTGCAGATTTCGGATTTTTTATTACATTAGTAAAAGCTTTCATCCATTCCAGCGTTCCGACATATTCGTCGCCAACTCCGTAATTTATAAGCCCTAAAACCTGTTTTAAACCGACTTGCGGCTTAATGAACATAGGAACACCAATAATATTAGACATGAGCTTTGAAATTATACCCTCTGCATTAGAAAGAGCTTTTGCCTGACCGTCATACAGATTTTCTGTAACATGCTGCATAAATTCTTTGTATACAGTATCACCAAATACAGATTTTATTTTTTGCCCTAAATCATTATCTCTGAAAACCTTATTCATCAAATCAAGCTTATCACCCATGATAATAATGGTATTTGCTTTTTGAATATGATTGAATAAAACATTTACAGGGTTTGCAGGAGCAATTCTTATAGAAGGGCCGGCCGAGCGCATTTTTACAAATTTTGGATTTGTTGATTTTTCCGTATACTGGTTAAATAAATCCAGCTCGTTAATTTCTTTAAGTTCAGATTTTCTAGGAAAATAGCAAGTGGCTTTTCCTAAATCAATATGATGTTTTTTGATGTGGTATTTATTCAAATCATTATAATATTTTTCTGCAGCAATTTGCAGAGCATCCCCCATAAGTTTTTCCTGGTCAGAAAGATTTTTCAACAACTCATCAAATTCAAACTTATCAAACTGACCTTTTGCAGAATGTGTTTCATCCCCCATATCAGTAAGCATACTGTAGGAAACAGGATTTTTAGCTTGAATATAGTAATACAAGACTTCCATCTTAGAAAGCGTAACAGGCTCCCAGCCCCATCTTTCTTTATTTGCATATCTCTGCTTGATAGTAAATTTTTCATTTGCCATCTCAATAAACTTGTTATTAAGCATTGCACCTTTAAGCGCACCGCTAAACCCAAAAATTTCAGCAATTTTATTCAGAATTTCTTCCCTGTCTTTTCCAACACGTCCGTCAACCTGTGCATATAAATCATCCAGAGAAAACTGATTTTTAATATCATCATCAAAGACCATAGAAAGCATTGAATCAAAATTTGCTTCCATTGAGTAAATTTCTTCAATCTTTCCACTTTTACCTCTATGAGTTTCAATAGCCTGTGCGCAGCTGTTAATCCAGTTTTCCTGATTCATTCTTTGTTCGAAATCCATCTCATCACGTGCAATTTTTCCAGTGAATTTCGCATTTTGGATTTTACTAAGAAGAGTTTGCAACAGTTCTGTTGAATTATAATACATACCATTAGCTTTAAACTGCAGGAATGAATTTTCTATATCTTCAAAATAGCTTTCAGTTTTACCTGTAATTGTACCATTTTCATCAAATTGAGAAGCACGACGCTCAATTTCGCCGTTTACATAGGCATCATATAAATCTTGTATTTCTTCTTGTTTAAGCTTATTCAAGTATCTAAGCCGCTCAAATAATTTGTTTGTGCGGTAGTCGTAACGGGTTTTCTTCGTTCCGTTCTTAATTATAGGAGTTGTTCTCTTAACCTCATTTACAATAGTATCGGCAAGATTTCTACGTAAAGAAACATCATTAAGTGTTTCTGCATAATCCATAACATCATCAAGATTTCTTTCAATTTCACGAAAAGAGTTGAAATCCTTAAGCTTATCAAAAATTTTTGCCTTATCGTGCTCTGTCATGAAATCAAGACGTTTTAGAATTTTTCTTGCGTATTCCGCAAACTGCCATGAATAATCTCCGAAACCTTTAAGTGCAGCAGCATACAGTTTTAAATCTTCTTTTGCCTGCTCGAACTTTGTAAGGGCTTCATACCTTTCAATCTCATTAGTAGAGTTTTCCCATTTCGTAATAAAATCTTCCTGCAAAAATTCCGGCTGGTTTTCTATCCAATCAAAAAATCCGGCAACGACTAAATCTCTATCAGAATTGTTTTTAAATTCATCCAGAATATAATCTAATTCATACTGCGCACGTTTTATATCTTCTTCGCTTATACCTTCGAAAGCTTTTTCTGTTTCATACAAATATTTACGCTGTTTGATAACATCAAGCGCTGTGAGCGCAAGCGTAGTATCTGCTCCTTCGTTTTGTCCGATGCCCGGATCATTGAAGAACTCACCCCATTCAGAAAGGAATCCGTCATTTCCGGAAAAGACATCATCAACCTCACCTAAGACAAACTCAAGCTTTTCAGCCTGTTTCATTATACCTTTATTTTTACTGCTTACCTTGCTGTCATTTCCAAACAGCATATAAAGCTGACGTTTGTCCTTTACTAACGGCTCTTCAAATCCGCCTTCTTTTTTCTTGATATGAGATAGTGCATACCAGATAATATCATAAGCTGTATCGCGGTATTTACGCTGATATTCTGTAAGTATGTTCTGCGGCAGTTCTCTTTTTTCAACTTTTTCCGCTCTTAATCTTAGTAAAGCATTATTTTCAGCTTTTTTAACAAAATCTTTTATCTGCTCTGCAACAGCCTCTTGCGACTTTCCGCCGAGCAATTCATCAAACACCGCTTTTGCATCGTTGTCAAGCTCAATTTCATCACTATATACCAGTTCATTATATAGTTCATTCAACCATCTCTTGAACTGTTCAAATGCTTTTTTTAGCCCATATGTCGGAGCTTTTCCTGTTTTAACATAAGCTACAAAACCATTTGCAAATTTTTCGTGCTGAAAATCAGTATATTCAACACCATTGTATCCAAGCCATTTGTTTACAACTAATAAATCTGCTTTTGCTTTTGCATTATCTCTGGCCAAATCATTTAATGTTGTAAGATATACATGCGCAAATTCATGCAGCAGAGTTGACTTATCAGATTTATTTTTAAGAAGAACAATCAAGTTATCCTTCACAGTTCCGTCAAAGTTAAACCTCCTGTATGTAAACCCGCGTGCATTTTGTATATTTGAATCAATATTATCTGCCTGAAAATAGGTTTTAGGCACAAAAGGCTTGAATTTTGGTTGAATATACCTTATAATATTATTGAGGCGAGTGCCCAAGAAAGAGGTTTTAGTACCGCTTGGGATAGCCTCATTTTTTATCCAGTTATCAATATTTTGTTCTGTATCAATAAAAGCCGTAGAGATAAGCGGATTGTTTTTTGCAAAAGTTTCAAGAACAACACCGTAAGTATTATTCTGTGTACTAATTTTCAATAATACGGATTTGCCGTCATAGCTTGATTTTTGCTTGCTTAATGCTGCATCAGAAACATCATCAATATTGTCAAGTAATTCCTGCCACTCATCAGCAGTTAACTTGTGTCTGTTGTCATCATGAATTACAGTATCATGCGGGATTCTTATATTAATACCGTCGCCTGTCAGATGGTTATATTGCTTCTTCTCCTTAGCCTGCTTATTATTCAATACATCAATGTAAAAATCTTTGAATGAAGTAAACTCACTTCTTTTCATTGCTGATTGATAATAAATATTAGGATTACTTTCATCAAAAGTTCCTTGATTGTTTATAGATTTTATTTGTTCTGGATTAAAGACAATATATGTATCTGCAACAGCACCGCCTCTTTTATTTTGTCCCCAATCATCTCTTATATTTCTTATAATAACACCATCATATCCGTTCCGAACAGCATAATCCATGTCAGACATAAGATTATTATAATAATCGTTATATTTTGCCCCATTTGCATTTGCAACATACGGATTTTCTAGTTTTAAATAACATTGTATTATATTGCCAGTATTTGTATAGCTTTTTGCAACAGATTTTTTACTTGAAAAATAAACAGCATCAGGAAAATTAAAATCCCCAGCTGGGCGAAATTCAGAGAAATTAAAGTCTGTTCCATGATAAACAACTATAGGTTTATCTGTAGAGGAATGTTTTACAACGCTATCCCCAAACCATTTTTTAAAATACTTGCTTTCAACTCCTTTTTCAGCCCATTCT
>UMDC01002988.1_pt1 | contig 19581 bp, 19 predicted proteins | sample 1964391 | NCBI WGS metagenome assembly UMDC01 (sample SAMEA4835984, study PRJEB28245) | human gut metagenome | biome: gut microbiome; material: fecal sample | place: Denmark | collected 2008 | reverse complement strand
TGTTAAATTCAAAACTAATTAATTAACAAAACTCGATTTAGGGCACTGAAAAGTACCCTCTCAAAGAGGTATGCCCTAAATTGAGTGCTTACACCAATTATATCATGAACAAATTACTACAATTTGACATTATAATACTAAGAATTATTTCAATCATAATAGTTGTATTCTTCCATGCCTATGGAATGACACATGCGAGCCATTTACCAGCAAATATCGCTTTAGAATACAAAGATAAATATGAACTATTTAATCAGTCCTATCTAATAAATATTGCGATGCCATTATTCACCGTAATATCCGGTTATTTATTTTGTGGACAATTGTTTAAACAAAGATATAGTTCATTTATCAACTTAACCTGGCAAAAAGCCAAAAGGCTTTTAATACCATACTATTTCTTTACAGCATTTTTTATGATTACTACAAATAATATAAGTCTGGCTCCATTTTATATAGGTGGATATTGGCATTTGTGGTATCTACCCATGTTATTCTGGTGCTTTATTGTTACCTATGCTCTTCATTACATTGTTTCGCATAATAAAAGCATAGAGATTTGTGTATTATTACTATTTTTCGTTTTAGCCTTAATTGACAAATTCTTACCCACATTTTTGGGGTTATACAATGTAACAAAATGGTACTATTGGTTTTACTTAGGATACATCATTAAACATTATGAATCGCATATATTCCTTGCCATAAAACAATATCATTTAATTTATGTAGGTTTTGTAGTGTATTTTATTACTGGAGTTTTACTTTATTCTGAATATGGGAAAAACACCATACATGGCATGATTGCATCCACAATTGCTATCATCTGTATTTGGTATTTTGCACGATTAATACCGTGGAAAAAATTGTCTATCAGCCCGCTATTAATTTCTATCAGTTCATGCAGCTTTGGAATATATATATTCCATAACTGGCTTGAAATGTATATGCTATCTAATACCGCCCAACGGATATTCCCCATAGCTTCTTGGGCTGAAAATCATATTTATTTATTTCCTTTTGCATTCGCAAGTATAGCATTTATTATATCATGGGGAATGACTTGGTTATTATTAAAATGTCGTATTGGTAAATTTTTAATCGGATGAAAAACATCAAGGAAATCAAACAACTAGGACGAATCCTCCGTATCGGATATATTCATCAGAAATGTCAAAGAATAGATTTTTTTGTTATATCAAAAATTCATAAAGCTTTAATAATCGCTCCCCATCCTGATGACGAAGTCTTAGGCTGTTCCGGCCTTATACAACACATGATTGAAAACGGAAAACAAGTGCATGTTATCATTTTATCCGGAGGTGGAAAAAGCCATCAAAGTTGTTGCCGTGTCAATGAATCGACACTTATCGACTCTCGTCGTAATTTATCACGAAAAGCGGCAGAGAAATTAGGACTACCACTTAGCCAGCTGTATTTTTTAGATTATCCGGACGGTAATATTTCATTCAATAAATCTGAAACTCTACGTCTACAAACATTAATTGATAAAATATCTCCAGATGCTATTTTCATACCGCACAAGGGTGAGGGATGGAGCGACCATATAGAAGCTGGAAATATAGTAAGAGAAATCATCCGAACGAAATCTACTCCGATCCAGTTGTACGAATATTGTGTCTGGTTCTGGTACTACAATGTATGGAACATTGATTGGAAAAATGCATTCCTACTCAAAATGAATCAGAAAGAACACCAATTGAAATTAAAAGCCATTGATACATACACAAAACCACTTGCACCCTGTGGAAAACCGTGGAGCGGCGTATTGCCAAAATTAGTTGTAAAAGCAAATCAATGGAATTGTGAACTTTATTTCAAAGCTAACTCATGAATACCAACCGACATATAGCCATTGTTATTGGTGATTCTACACACAATACCTTAAGTGCTGTCCGCAGTTTAGGCGAAGCAGGGATAGAACAGCATTTAATCTTAAAATGTGAAGAAGACACTTGCTTTGTAGCAAAAAGCAAATATTTAAAAGAAAATCGGGTGCAGCATATCCGATCAATCGGTGAATGCCTTCCTATTTTAGAAAAAATGAAAGATTCGGAAGGAGAAAAGACCATTATCTGTACATTCGATGAAGCAGCTGTCTATATTGATTCCCAAGAGCAAATGCTTGCTTCCTATTTCCGGACCCCGGCTAAAGGGAATCATATTGGCTCTTTATTTAATAAGGATGAACAATGCAAGTTAGCAATGCAATGCGGGCTAACCGTTCCCCGTTCGCAAATTTTCCATCGAACAGATCAGATTGATTCTATCAGTATTGATTATCCCATTCTTCTGAAACCCTTGTACAGTACAAAAGGAGAAAAAAGTGATATTCACATTTGCCAAACAACCCAGGAGTTGGAATCTGCGTTGAAAGAAGAAAGTCATTGCAAGGATTTTATTCTTCAGGAGTTTATCAACAAAGAATATGAACTGGACTGCATCGGAGTAAGAACAGAAAATAGGGTTTATATATCCGGTGCCGTACGGAAAATCAGACATTACCCTTATTTAATAGGAGCCGGAGCTTACGGGTTGTTCCTTCCACTGAAAGAACTGGACATCAACATTCCCGGTTTGGAACGATTTTTAAAACATGCTGGTTATTACGGACCTTTCAGTGTGGAATTTTTGCATAGAGGGGATAAGAACTACTTCATGGAAGTAAACTTTCGCAATGAGGGGTTGGCGTATGCATCTACTGTAGCAGGAGCCAATCTACATGCTTTTTATGTAAATCCAAGTCACAAGATTAACTGGCAATGTATACGAAAAACATACATGATGAACTATTCCATCGATTTTCTGTATGTAAAAAACGGAGATGTTTCATTAAGCTCATGGTTGAAAGACTTTATGCGAACTCGTTGCTTTATCAATTTCAATCGACGTGACCCTATGCCGACTATCTGTTATTACTTGCATAAAATTAAAAAACGTTTTCAGCGATGAAAGTATTGGTATGCATCCCCTGTCTGCTAACAGGCGGTACAGAAATACAGACCCTCAACTTGGTACGGGCATTAGCTACAGGCGGGCATCAAATCGTCACTATATGCTATTTTGAATATAGTCCGGAGATGGTTATCCGATTCCAACAGGCAGGAAGTGAAGTAGTTTGTCTAAGTAAAGACGGAACACGCATCGGAGGTTGGAAAGGAATCATCTTCCTCTACAAAGGGCTTCGGAGGGTATTAAAACAATACGGGCCGGAAGTGGCACACGTACAATACATGGCACCGGGAGCGATTCCAATTTTACTTTTACGCCTGCTAGGAATGCGTCAGATCGTAGCAACCGCACATACGGCGGCCGACATTTATCCGAGCCTGCGACAGGTACACTTCATTCAACAACATTGTGTACGGGCATTCACTTGCATTACAGAGCGGGCTGAACGCTCGTTCTTCGGAACGTCCCAGTTATATAGCGAACAAACGCAACTAAAGAAACGAAATCACTTCACGATATACAATGCTCTGCCTGCGGGTATTTCCATATCCCGACATGCTAAAAGCCAGGATAGGCCATTGACAATTGGTGTAGTCAGCCGTTTGGAAAGCATCAAAGGCATGGATTTGGTAGTGCCTGCCTTTACACTGGTAAAAGCACGTCACCCGGAAATGCAACTACTGATAGTAGGTGGCGGAAGTCTACGCAAACAGATGGAAGAGCAGGTGCACAAAGCTAGATTGGAAGAAGCTGTAGAGTTTGCAGGACGACAACCACAGGAGAAGTTATCAAGCTACTACGACCGCATAGATATCTTGTTAATGCCGTCACGCAGTGAAGGTTTCGGACTGACAGCCATTGAAGGAATGGCACGCGGTTGCGTAGTTGTGGCTGCCCGTACCGGCGGTTTGCCGGAAGTAGTACGGGATGGAGAAGTGGGCCTGCTTCACGAATCGAAACAAGTAGAGGATCTGACTGCCAAAATCAATGAGTTGATAGAACGACCAACACTTTGGAAACAAATCTCCAACAAAGCAACTATTTACGTAGAACAATTCAGCTTTGAACGATTCTGTCATTTATTTAATAACTTATATAAGAAGCTTGAATGAGTACCATCATAAATTTAATTATACTGGTAGTTTTCACTCTTTATGCGATAACTATATTCAGACCATCCTTTGCAAATAAGCGTTATTTTACTTTGCCGGATAAAGTAGGCTATTCTTACCAAATGAATGCTCAAATGTATTTCTTGACATTCATTGTTTGTACAGCCCCCGTCTTTCTAGGCCAATTTTCGCTTCTAAAATATGGTGTATATTTTACGATATTGATTTATTTATTAGCGACAAAAAAAATAAGACTAAAAATAGACTTAATAGTTAGCAGTTACTTAATTTTCTATTCATGGCTTATAATTACATGTTTTTATGCTGATATCACTATTGACACATTTACTCTTCTAATCAAATATTTAATTCCTATTCTATCATTATGGTTAGGATATAGTGCCATAGAGAGTCATTATGATTTATTCTACTTTTCTAAGGCGACAATAAAAACATGTGCAATTTATGCTTTTATCATTGGTGGATTTAGTGCTGTGTTTATGCCTTGGTTTTACTATTCACCGTTCGGTAATGGCATTTTCTTGACTTATGCAGGTTTAGCAGACTATTTTACTTCACTATTTGTTGTACCTCTGGTTTGGTACTGGATAACAGGCAAGCGAATCGGACTGTGGATTGCTGTCTGGCTACTATTATCCACCATATTAGAGAGTGTACGAACAGGGTTAGGAGGTATTGCCTTAGTTTCTTGTTTTTTCGCCTTCTTTCGATATAAACTAAAATCTGTTCCATTCATAATAGTACTTGTTGCCGGCTTTATTGCTTCTATATTATTTATTCCCAGTATTAATGAAAAATTCTTTGGTACTAATGCAGGAAAAGTTGGAGCACAAGCTATAATAGCTGGTGAGGGATTGCGCTTAGATAATATTCAAACCTCAGGTCGTGATTTTTTATGGAATTTATGCCTTAAAAAATATCATGATCCCGATCCAATATGTGGTTCGGGATTAGGAACAGTAACGCACTTTCTAAAAGAAAGAGCTGTTCGAGAAAATACAGTAGCACTATTACATAGTGATTATGTCCAATTGTTATGCGATTGTGGGAATATTAGTATTGTTTTACTTGCCTTCTTTTTTCTATGTGTTATAATTAAAGTCTTCTATTACACTTGGGTAACTCATGCCAATATATGGATTGTGATTTCCGGGATTATGGCTATTTCTAGTTTAGCTGGAGTTGCTTTTTCCATGGGGTTTGATAACGTTGTGTCGCATTCGATGACCTCACTCATAAATCCATTTATCTTTATTGGTTTTTTCCTGAAATTCATAGATTTAGCAAAAAATGAGTAACTACCTTAGCAATAAAATTAAAATTCTTTCTTTTATATCCATGGTTATGGTTGTGTATTTGCATGCCTATATTCAGATGGATTCAGAAAATATTGTTTCATTTATTCAGTACTATTTTTCACAAGAAATAACCCGTACAGCGGTTCCTATTTTTTTCTTAATTTCAGGAATTCTCTTTTTTAGAAATATAAATTCTTATGATACATCTCTTTTCGTTTCTAAAATACATAGACGTATACACTCTCTATTGATTCCTTATTTGTTATTTAGCGGATTGGGTTTTTTGTTTGTGTACATAGTTCTACAAATAATTCCAATAAAATCATATGCAGAGATTAATGCTCTCACATTGACAGAGAAGTTATACATACTATTTATACAACCTATTGGATGCTATCAGTTATGGTTTATAAGAGACTTATTTTTATTATCTCTTTTAAGCCCTTGTATCTATTATGGATTAAAAAAATTAAAAGCATGGCTAATTATTTGTTTGCTTTTCCTCTGGATATCAGGGATTCAATATATTATTACTATTGAATCTATTTTCTTTTTTATAGTAGGTGCTTATTTGGGATGTTATCAAATACCCGTCTTAGAATATAAGACACAGAGTAAATGGAGCATTTTAATTTTAATAATATGGTTTACCATAGCGTTATTTAATACTTTTCACCGTGGTCTATATTATATTCATTGCTTAGGTATTCTAATAGGAATATGCTGTATTTGGCTTATATACGATTTGTTGTATAACAAATTTAAGAGGCATATTTCAAATTACCTATTTTCATATTCCTTTTTTATTTACTTAATGCATGAACCATTACTAACAATCGTCAAGCGTATATTATTGGCTATATTGGGAGAATCTTCAATTTCTATTTTCATTATTTATATAGCTGCGCCTATTATAACTATTACATTATGCATTATAGGAGGAAAGCTATTAAAAAATAGGTACAATAAGGTTTATGTAATTATTACTGGTGGCAGATAAATTTTAATAATTAAGAACTCAAATATTTAACTTTATCAATTTCATTTAATTGAATGATTTCAATTGTCATACCTTTATATAATAAAGAACTAAGTATTGGTTATACACTCCAAACGGTACTGACCCAGACCTACCAAGACTTCGAAATTATCATCGTAAATGACGGTTCTACAGATCATAGTGTAGAAGAAGTTGCAAAAGTAACTGATCCTCGTATTCGCCTGATTCATCAATCTAATGCTGGTGTATCTGCCGCACGCAACCAGGGAATAGAAGAAGCAAAAGGTGAATACATTGCTTTCCTTGATGCGGATGATGAATGGAAGCCTGACTATTTGAAGACTCAATATGAACTCACACAGAAATATCCGGAATGTAGTGTTTTTACCTGCAACTACGAATTTAAAGATAGTCAAGGAAAGATAACGCCCACTATTATCCGAAAGCTTCCCTTTAAAGATGAAGATGGCATTCTTTCTAATTACTTTGAAGTAGCCAGTTGTTCACATCCACCTTTGTGGACGTCAGCTGTAATAGTTAAGAAAAGTGCCATACAATCTATTGGTGGTTTTCCTGTCGGTATTAAATCGGGAGAAGATTTACTAACGTGGGCGCGCTTAGCTTGTAAATACTCCATTGCATATACTCAAAAATCACAAGCTATCTATAATTTGGGAGAAGGATATAATAAAAAGAATTTGCCACCCAGAAGGCAGGATAAAGGAGATCCGGTAGGGAAAAATTTGGTAGAACTATATAAAAAATATCCCAAAACTCTAGGAATGAGAACCTACATCTCCCATTGGCATAAAATGAGAGCATCTGTTGCTATCCGCTATGGAGAAAAAATGGAAACTGTAGAAGAAATCATAAAAGGTTTATATTATAACCCTTTAAACTATAAACTTGCTCTGTTTCTCTTATTAATAATAACTCCTAATAGAATAAGAAAAACTATCATTTCAAAATATCACTAATAATGAAACGAATAATTTTCTATTTTCTCAGAATTATAGCATTCTGTTGCAGAATAATAAGTCACAAATTATATCTAAAAGTAATAGTAAAGGCATATCGCATAATCGGTGTTAAATTTAAAGGCTTTCCTGCTTCTCTTGATTTGTCAGCCCATATAGATCCATCAGGAGGCCTAACTATTGGAGAAGGATGTGGTGTCTCCGTGAATGCAATAATCTTAACACATGATTGGTCGTTTTTAAGACGCTATAAGGCAAGAGGTATAACGCCTACAATTACAGATAGAGAAAAATTTGACAGTCAAGCATATAAACCGGTTTCGATTGATATGCATTCCCTTGTAGGTGCAGGAGCCGTTGTATTACCAGGAAGTAAAATTGGGAAATATTGTATCATTGGTGCCGGTGCTGTTGTGAAAGGAGTAATCGAGGATTATTCAATAATGGTGGGTAATCCTGCTAAAAAATAGGAGATACAAGGGATCCCAAATACAAATTATTGTAAACAGAAGCCTCTAATAATCGATGAAAATTCTACTCGTCCATAACAACTACGGAAAATACTCCGGCGAAGAAGCCGTAGTTGACCGATTGGCGGAAATGTGGACTGCACACGGGCACAAAGTAGTGCAACTTCGTCAATCGACCGCAGGAATCCGGGAAAGCCTGACGGGCAAAATACGGGGATTCTGTGCGGGACTGTATTGCCCAAGTGGAGTGAAAGCGATGCGGGAGGTACTGCAACGGGAAAAGCCGGATGTGGTGAATGTACACAATCTGTATCCTTTTATCAGCCCGGCTGCGTTGTTTGAATGCAAGAAAGCCGGGATTCCCGTGGTAATGACAGTACACAATTTCCGATTGATCTGCCCTACGGGACTGTTTATGCGTAATGGAATGCCTTGTGAACGGTGTTTGGAGAAAGGGAACGAATGGGGATGCGTGCGGTATAACTGCGAACACTCGTTGCTGAAATCAGTTGGCTATGCGGCACGCAATGCGGTGGCAAGGATGAGCAAAGCTTACAGTGAATGTGTGGATAAGTTTGCTTGCATCACAGACTTTCAACGAAAGAAACTGATAGAGGCAAGATTTGCTGCGGACAGAATTACTGTCATTCCTAACAGCACGGAAGCACCTGCTAGTTATACATCCTCAATAGGAAATTATGTGGCATATATCGGGCGATTGAGTTATGAAAAGGGATTTGACCTGCTGATAGAAGTAGCACACAGGCATCCGGAAATAGCGTTTCGCTTTGCTGGAGCACAACGCAGTGCTACAAGCATAGAGATTCCGGGAAACGTTACTTTCATGGGATATCTGCATGGGAAGGAACTGGAAGACTTTATTCGCAACAGTCGTTTTATAGTAATGCCCAGCCGATGCTATGAAGGTTTCCCCATGGCAATTCTGGAGGCTGCACAATATGGCAAACCGAGTATCGGACCGGATCATGGAGGATTTACAGAAATCATAGGGAAAGGAGAAAAGGCTATCGGAAGGTTGTTTACTCCGAATGATATGGCTGACTTGGAACGGCAGATTACCGAGCTTTGGGAACAGCCGGAAAGGATAGAAGAATTAGGAGAAAAGGCTTTCCGGAAGTTGCAGCAGGAGTATGCGACAGAGATAGTGTATAAGAAATGGAATGGATTGTTGGAAAATCTATTACATAAAGACAATGGATAAAAATAATAAAAACTCAATAAGTAAAAATAGATTAGTAAGCGTTGACTTGTTACAAGGCATTGCTATGTTATGGGTTATCTTTGGACATCATTTACTGGACTTTATGCCTGCTATTTATCATTCCATACATTACTATATTTATTCATTCCACATGCCCTTCTTTATCTTTATATCGAGTTTTCTTATTGCATATTCATATAAAGAAGCGCCTTACAGAATATATACCAGTAAAAAATTTCACAAATTTTTCCTTCCTTATATCTGTATAGGTACATTGGTAACACTGCTGACAGGAGTAAAAGAAGGCATTGATACCATTCCCGAGAATATACTATTTCTGGTGTTTTCACCCAAACAGTCTGCATCAACATTTTTATGGTATATCTATCTGTTGTTTCTTTTATATGCTATTTATCCTTTGTGCAAGATGGGATATCAGAAGATAGGTGATAAATTGGAAATATTGATCTTATTCGTTGGACTATACTTCTACTTTAATCCTATTCGGATACAGTTCTTATGCATTGACTACCTAACTAACTATTTTCTATTCTATTGGTTGGGGATAATGACTGCATGGAATTTTAAGACTGTTAGGAATTACATTAAAATATTAAGGGTAACAGGAGGATGGTGCCTATTTCTGTTTATCCTACTGTCTGTAAGTATATTCATATCTCCACAGCATATTGCCTACACAGCCTTGTGTTTCTGTTCTATACCAGCCATGTATGGATTAGCACGGATTTTATCATATCAGTCATTCATAAAAAACGCCCTGATAAGCATTTCTAAAAATTGCTTTCATATCTATCTGATACACATGTTCTTTATTCAGGGTATAGCTGTGATATTCATGAAATTGCATCCTTACAAGATAGAGTCTGTGGGGGGCATGGCTGTTTATATAGTATGTTCTACTATCATTTCCATTATAGGTTCTATAACTGCATTCCGCATTATAGATTATATAAAAGTAAAGACAGACACAAATAGTTCATTCTTATAAATTCATGCCTCTATTTCACAATAGGATATTGTCCAAATTATAAAAAACACATAACATACATATGGTATTCAAAATCGAATAACTAAATTATGTATTTTACCCAAAATACAGTAAGAAAATAATCACCTGAAAATATAACCATTCATTCAACAAGAAAATGATGCTGTCAGCTTAGTTAACTTAATTTCATTTTACAATCATACTATAAAAATAACACCATCGGCAAATAACCTAGACCTTTAAACGTGAGTGAAGAGCATCTTTTTTCATTACTTATACCTCCATTCTTCGAGTACTCAACATTTTGAACCATAGCATTGTATTTATAAACAGCCTGAAAATCAATATCAAAAACTATCAATAATTTCAACTAATGGTTTTATCAATTAAACATTCTTATATTTCAAATTTCAGGAAATATTTCCATGAAGACATCAAAAAAGAACTTCAAAAAAGATAGTCTTCAAAAAATAAATTTCTCCTTATTATTCAACAACACTATGCAAACTTATTTCAACATCCGATACGAATTCAACAAAGAATCCGTACAGAACTCTATTGCCCGACAAGTACAAACCGGCGGTGCAGACTATATCTGCGTAGCCGACGGAGTGATACTAAACACTGCGAACCGAAAACCGGAGTACCTGAAAGTAGTGAACGGAGGAATGTTCAGCATCTGCGACAGCAGCTATGTTCCCTTGTATCTGAAATGGATCTACGGCATGCACTATGACCAATATTGTGGAAGTCAGATATTTATGGACATCGTACGGATGCGTAAATACAGAATGATATTCATGGGGACTTCGCAAACCATACTGAACGGCCTGAAAGCAAATCTGATGAAGGTAAATCCGGACATAGAAAAGATGCAGTTCATAGAATTGCCCTACCGAAAGGTGGAGGAATTTGACTACAAAAGCATCGCACAAACCATAGAGAAAGATGGCGCCGACATTATATGGGTGGCACTGGGGGCTCCCAAACAGGAAATTTTTATGAGCATGCTGAAACCGCATCTGAAACACGGAGTCATGATTGCCATCGGAGCGGCATTCAAATTTTACAGCGGAATAGACGTGAAACGGGCACCGGCATGGATGGTGAAACATCACCTGGAATTTGTACACCGCATTTTCAAAGAGCCGAAAAAACAACTGAAACGATGCTGGGGAATCGTGTCGTCGCTACCAGGATTATTGTGGAGTGAATGGAGAAGAAAACATAAACTAAAACAGGAATTTAATCAAGAATATTGCTAATGAAAACAGCTCTTATCACAGGCATAACAGGCCAGGACGGATCGTTCCTGGCCGAATTTTTATTGGAAAAAGGATATGACGTACACGGAACCATCCGACGCTCGTCGGTAGACTATCGCGAACGCATCGCTCACCTGGAAGGACGACCGAACTTCCACCTGCACTACGCGGACCTGACGGACTCGATGAGCATGCTGCAGGTGATCGGCAAGGTGCGCCCGACGGAAATCTACAACCTGGCGGCACAAAGCCATGTACAGGTGAGCTTCGACTCGCCGGAGTTTACGGCAAACGTGGACGCAACGGGCGTGCTGCGCGTGCTGGAGGCCGTCAGACTGTGCGGACTGACGGAGACGTGCCGCATCTACCAGGCTTCGACCTCGGAACTGTATGGAAAGGTAGAGGAGGTGCCGCAGAACGAACAGACGCCGTTCCACCCCTACTCGCCCTACGCCGTGGCAAAGCTGTACGGCTACTGGATCGTGAAGGAATATCGCGAGGCGTACGGCATGTACTGCTGCTCGGGCATCCTGTTCAACCACGAGAGCGAACGACGCGGAGAGACGTTCGTGACGCGCAAGATCACACTGGCGGCGGCACGCATCGCTCAAGGGAAGCAGGAGAAACTGTACCTGGGTAACCTGGACTCGCTGCGCGACTGGGGGTATGCGAAGGACTACGTGGAGTGCATGTGGCTGATCCTGCAGCAGGAGAAGCCGGAGGACTTCGTGATCGCAACGGGCGTACAGCACTCGGTACGGGAGTTCTGCTACCTGGCCTTCAAGCATGCGGGCATCGAACTGGAATTCAAGGGCGAAGGCATCGACGAAAAGGGATATGACAAAGCCACAGGCAAGTGTCTGGTGGAGGTGAGCAAGGACTTCTACCGTCCGACAGACGTGGTGAACCTGTGGGGCGACCCGACGAAAGCGAAAGAAAAACTGGGATGGAATCCGCAGACGACCTCGTTTGAGGAGCTGGTGCGCATCATGGTGGCGCACGACATGCAGAAGGTGGCTGCCGAACACGTGGCGAGCGTGATGCGGACGAACCTGGCGGAATATCTGGAGAAAGGAATCGTCAAATAATGGAAAAGACAGCGAAAATATATGTGGCCGGACACCGGGGAATGGTGGGATCGGCCATCGTAAGGGAACTGCAACGGCAGGGATATACGAACATCGTGACACGTACGCACAAGGAACTGGACCTGACACGACAGGACCAGGTGGAGAAGTTCTTCGCAGAGGAACAACCGGAATATGTGTTCCTGGCGGCAGCGAAGGTGGGAGGCATCGTGGCCAACCAGGAGGCGCTGGCGGACTTCATGTACGAGAACATGATACTGGAAATGAACGTAATACACGCGGCATGGAAGAACGGCTGCCGGAAGCTGGAGTTCTTGGGATCGTCGTGCATCTATCCGCGCATGGCTCCGCAGCCGATGAAGGAGAGCTGCCTGCTGACGTCGGAACTGGAGAAGACGAACGAGGCGTATGCGCTGGCGAAAATCAGCGGGCTGAAGTACTGTGAGTTCCTGAACCGGCAGTACGGGACGGATTACATCAGCGTGATGCCGACAAACCTGTACGGACCGAACGACAACTATCATCCGGAACACAGCCACGTGCTGCCGGCCCTGATACGGCGCTTCCACGAAGCGAAGGTGCAGGGACTGAAGGAGGTGACGTGCTGGGGCGACGGTAGTCCGCTGCGGGAGTTCCTGTACGTGGACGACCTGGCCGACCTGTGTGTGTTCCTGATGAACCACTACAGCGGCAACGAAACGGTGAACGCCGGTACGGGCAAGGAGCTGACCATCAAAGAGCTGACGGAGAAGGTGGCGAAGATCATCGGCTACGAAGGGCGTATCCTGTGGGACACGAGCCGACCGAACGGCACGCCGCGCAAGCTGCTGGACGTGAGCAAGGCGAAGGCCCTGGGATGGGAAGCACGGACAAGCCTGGACGAAGGTATCCGCCTGGCTTACGAGGACTTCCTGCATAACCCGATGAGGGCGGAAAGATAGGACACCGGCAGGACTTGAGATACATTGCATCTGGTTTTGAAACAAGCCATATCGTCTGCAAGGACGGTATGGCTTGTTTTGTTTCGGAAGCGGCGGCGCCCCGGCAATGCCCCCCCACTTATCACAGCTCTTGTCGCTGCAAAAAATCGAGCAAATGGAGGTGGTGGATGCCTTCGTAATTACTGCCACTGGTCCACTCATCCAGACTAACCACATACTTGGGATAATTGTCCGGGATGGCAAGCAGGTTGCCGAACTCGCGTGCACGGGTCTTCTCATCGCCCATCTGGAAAGTAGCCTGCACATAGACACGCATATCGCCGTTCAACGCAACAAAATCGACTTCCTTTTCACCCTGCTGACCAATAAACACATTGGAATAAAGGGTATGCAACTGAAGATAAACCGCATTCTCGATAAGCTTATGGATGTCGCGCTGCCAAGAGAAACCCAGGTAACAGTTGCGAAGCCCCAAATCTTCGAAATAGTATTTGTCGCCAAGCTCGAACTTACGAAGTCCGACAATATCGATGCGGGACACACGGTTGACGAGAAACGCATCGCCCAGGGCTTTCAGGTAGTTGATGACTTGCAAGGGAGATATGTTGACACGCTGAGACTTAAGGTAACGGCTGATGTTGTTGGCCGAAAAGAGGTTGCCGACATTGTCGGCTACATAATCGACCAGCGATTCCAGGAAAGAGACATTACGGATGCCTTCGCGTTTCACGATATCTTTCAACAGAATGGTGGAATATACATTGCGGAGATACTCAAAACAGATGTCGGTATCCAAGGGAAGATTCGACAAATATGGCAAACCTCCGAAAGTGAGATAATGGCGCAGGGATGTGTTGTCGGGAGAAAGTTTATGGAACTCCAGAAATTCGGAAAAGGTGAGGCTATGGATATGAAACTCTACATAACGCCCGGACAGGTAGGTAGCCAATTCACCAGAAAGCATGGTGGCATTGCTTCCGGTAATGTAAATGTCGCAGGCTTCCTCGGCCAGCAAAGAACGAAGAGCATGCTCAAAACCCTCGATGTCCTGAACCTCGTCTACAAAAAGGTAACGCCCGTCTTCGCCGGAAGCAAGACTGAAGGCTTTCGCTACTTCGGCCAGCAAATCATCGCTCGTCCTGATATGGGCAAAAGCGGACAATTCTTTATTGACATAAAGTATGTCAGCGGACGGATGTTCCTGACGAATGTGCTCACAAAGCTGCCTGAGTAAACAACTTTTCCCGACACGACGTTGGCCGGTGAGCACTTTTATGACGTTTTTCCCTATAAACGGAGCAATACGTTCGGTGTATCTCGGACGGATAATCAGATCTTTCATGCCTGCCTGTTATTAAGTATGATTTACAATATAGGCAAATATATGTAATTTTATTAGTTATAACAAACAAGACAAGAATTAATCATACTGTTATTAGTTATAATTAACAAGAAAAACGGGTTTACACTATCTTTGCATAATATAGGCGGCACCTCCGAAGTAAAAGCTGAAAACCTAGTTTTCGCTTTGTACTTCCCTCGGTTTGCACTATCTTTGTCCCAATTTACAAAAAACGTATGAAGAAGAAAGATAGCCAAGTGATATTCGACCGCAACGTGATAGAGTTTGTCACCGTGGCGGCAGAGTTCTGCAAGTTCGTCGAACAAGCCGAAGGCAGCAAACGAACCAACTTCGTGGACACCACGCTGAAACTGCTGCCCCTGCTCTATCTGAAAGCGTCTATGCTGCCACCCTGCGAAACCATAGGCGACGAAGCGCCCGAAACGTTTGTCACCGAAGAAACGTACGAAATCGTACGCATGAACCTGGCAGGCATCCTCGCCGACCGCGACGACTATCTGGACGTGTTCGTCAGCGACATGAAATACAGCGACCAGCCTATCACCCGATACATCTCGGAAGACCTGGCCGACATCTACCAGGACATCAAGGACTTTATCTTTGTCTTCCAACTGGGACTGAACGAGACGATGAACGACTCGCTGGCCATCTGCCAGGAGAACTTCCGCCTGTACTGGGGACAAAAGCTGGTGAACACACTACGGGCCCTCCACGAAGTGAAGTACAGCAACACGCAGGAAGAAGAAGAGGAAGAGGAGGATATCGAGGATTGATACAAGAGCAACTATGATCATAAGAAGAACCATCGGAAAAGAGGAACTGAGCGAACTGCCCAAAGCGGCCTTCCCCGGCAATATACACATAGTGGACACGCCGGAAGAAGCAGATAAGGCGGCAAGATACCTGAAAGGACAACCGATACTGGGCATCGACACCGAAACGCGGCCTTCGTTCAGCAAGGGACACGTACACAAGGTAGCGCTGCTGCAGGTGTCGACCGACGACCATTGCTTCCTGTTCCGACTGAACCTGATAGGGCTGACCCTGCCCGTCATCAAACTGCTGGAAAGCCCGCACATCACCAAAGTGGGCCTTTCGCTGCACGACGACTTCATGATGCTGCGCAAACGGGCACCCTTCGAACCCAGAGCCTACGTGGAGCTGCAGGAATACGTGCGCCCCTTCGGCATACAGGACATGAGCCTGCAAAAAATCTACGGCATCCTGTTCAACGAGAAGATATCGAAATCGCAACGCCTGAGCAACTGGGAAGCCGAAAACCTGACGCAGCCGCAACAGCTCTATGCAGCCACCGATGCCTGGGCCTGCCTCAACATCTACCACAAGCTGGAGGAACTGAAGCAGACGGGAGATTTTATAATTGAGAATTCATAATTGACACCATGTATAAAGTATATCTGAAATCGGGCAAGGAAGAATCGCTCAAGCGTTTTCACCCATGGGTGTTCTCGGGCGCCATTGCCCGCCTGGACGGCGAACCTGAAGAAGGAGAAGTAGTAGAGATCTATACCTCTAAGAAAGAATTTATCGCCAAAGGCCACTTCCAGATAGGAAGCATCGCCGTACGCGTCCTTACCTTCCGACAGGACGAGGCCATCGACAAGGACTTCTGGAAGCGACGCCTGACTGTGGCCCGCGACATGCGACGCAGCATCGGCATCGCCGGACGGGCCGACAACAACACCTACCGCCTGGTGCACGGCGAGGGCGACAACCTGCCGGGGCTGGTCATCGACGTATACAACCGTACGGCCGTGATGCAGGCCCACTCGGCCGGCATGCACCTGGACCGCATGACGATCGCCGAGGCCCTGGCCGAAGTGATGGAAGGCGAAGTGGACAACATCTATTATAAATCGGAAACCACCCTGCCCTTCAAGGCCGACCTCTACCCCGAAAACGGCTTCCTGAAAGGCGGCAGCGCCGACAATGTGGCCACGGAGTATGGGCTGAACTTCCACATCGACTGGCTGAAGGGGCAGAAGACGGGCTTCTTCGTGGATCAGCGCGAGAACCGCGCCTTGCTGGAGCGCTATGCCCGCGGACGCAGCGTGCTGAACATGTTCTGCTACACGGGAGGCTTCTCTGTCTACGCCATGCGTGGCGGGGCCAAGCTGGTGCACTCGGTAGACAGCTCGACCAAAGCCATCGACCTGACGAACAAGAACATCGCCCTGAACTTCCCCGACGACGCACGCCATGCCGCCTATGCCGAAGACGCTTTCAAGTACCTCGACCGCATGGGCGACCAGTACGACCTGATCATCCTGGACCCGCCTGCCTTCGCCAAGCACCGCGACGCCCTGCGCAACGCTCTGCAAGGCTATCGCAAGCTGAACGTCAAGGCATTCGAGAAGATCAAGCCGGGCGGCATCCTGTTCACCTTCTCGTGTTCGCAAGCCGTCAGCAAGGAAAACTTCCGCACGGCGGTCTTCACGGCAGCAGCCATGTCGGGACGCAACGTGCGCATCCTGCACCAGCTGACGCAACCGGCGGATCATCCCGTGAACATCTACCACCCCGAAGGAGAGTACCTGAAAGGGCTCGTGCTGTACGTAGAATAAGTTCTACCCCCTCAAAAAGGGGGTAGAATACAGCTGAAACGTTAAATAGTGCAAACAAAACGCAGATTTATGTTCAATTATTATGTTGTATAACATAAAACCCATACCTTTGCACTGTGTTTTTCATGGTATTAGATTTAAGGTTAATAAAGATTGGGTGTCTGGGATAGATACCCTTCTTTTTTTATATACCCTTTCCTCCTCTTTTGGCAGCGGTTTCTCCGCATCTTTCTCCATAAAAAATCTTCCGCACGCTTGTTTTTCTAACGGCATCATTGTATTTTTGCAAGGTTATGTCGACTATTCGACCTGTTAATTTTAAACGCCAAACAAAAAAACTATGAACATCAAACTTCGCTTGATCATCATGAACTTCCTGCAGTTTGCCGTGTGGGGTTCTTACCTGACTTCTATGGGAAGTTATCTGGTCAATGTCAACCTTGCCGGACACATCGGCATCTTCTATGCCATGCAGGGCATCGTATCACTCTTCATGCCGGCCATCATGGGCATCATAGCCGACCGTTGGGTGCCAGCCCAAAAGCTGTTGAGCTTCAGCCACTTCATGGCAGCCATCTTCATGGGACTTGCCGGCTACTATGGTATGACAAGCGGACAAGACGTGGAATTCGGACCGCTCTTCGGCCTCTATGCCCTGAGCGTAGCCTTCTATATGCCGACCCTGGCCCTTTCGAACTCCGTGGCCTATACGGCGCTGGACAAAGCGGGGCTGGACACCATCAAGCATTTCCCCCCTATCCGTATCTTTGGAACCATCGGATTCATCTGCGCCATGTGGCTGGTAGACATCCTGGGCCTGCAGAACAACTACGGACAGTTCTTCACCTGCGCCATCATCGGCCTGGTGTACGGGTGCTACGCCCTGACCCTACCGGCCTGCCCCACGAGCAAGGGAGGACAGAGCAAATCGCTGGTCGAAGCGCTGGGCCTGCGCGCCTTCACCCTGTTCAAGCAAAAGAAAATGGCTATCTTCTTCATCTTTTCCATGCTGCTGGGCGTGTCACTGCAAATCACCAACGGATTTGCCAACCCCTATATCAGCAGCTTCGGCAGCATACCTGAATATGCCGACACCTTCGGCGTACAGCATGCCAACATCCTGATCTCGCTGTCGCAGGTATCCGAGACACTCTGTATCCTGCTGATACCGTTCTTCCTGAAGCGTTTCGGCATCAAGCGGGTGATGCTCATCGCCATGTTCGCATGGGTGCTGCGTTTCGGCCTGTTCGGCGCGGGCAATCCAGGCAGCGGTGTCTGGATGTTCCTGCTTTCGATGATTGTCTATGGAGTGGCCTTCGACTTCTTCAACATATCCGGCTCGCTGTTCGTCGACCGTGAGACGGACAAGGAAATCCGCTCGAGCGCACAGGGCCTGTTCATCATCATGACCAACGGACTGGGTGCTACCATCGGAACACTGGGCGCACAAGCGGTGGTGAACCACTTTGTGGACTTCAGCAGCGAACTGCCGCAGACGGGACAATGGCAGGCAGCGTGGTTCACGTTTGCAGCCTATGCGCTGGTGGTGGCCGTTGTGTTTGCCTTCGTCTTCAAATACAAACACGAGCCGGAAAAGATGTAAAGCCTGAAAAAGCAATCTGCCATGAGCCGAAACAAGATAGAACTGCAAGTACTGAGCCTCACCTACAGCCAGGAACAGGCAGGAGCTTATGCTCTGCTCCTGGGCGAAGTGGACGGTCCGCGCAAACTGCCTGTCATCATCGGCTCGGCAGAGGCGCAAGCCATCCTGCTCGAGATGCGCGGCATTACTTCGCCACGCCCGCTGACCTACCAGCTGTTTGCCTCTACCCTCGAGGCGTTGGGCGTACGCCTGCTGCGCGTACTGATATATCGGGCAGAGAACGGGCTGTTCTATTCGTATCTCTACCTGCAGTCGGACCACTCCATCATCCGCATCGACTCACGCACGAGCGACGCCGTCGTCATGGCCATGCACCTGCACTGTCCGATCCTCATCTACGAAGACGTGCTGGATGCCGAGAAAATGGAACTGGACGACGAGGCACTGGAAACGGAATCAGAGACGACGAACAGCCAAGATGACCGGGCAGAGACAATAAGCCGCATGGAGGAAGCTCTGAAAGAAGCCATCGAAGCAGAAGAATACGAAAAAGCCGCCAACCTGCGCGACATGATAAACCAATTTAAAGAATCAAACCATCAGGACTGATGCACGTATTTTATACCCCCGACATACAGACACGGGCCGAACTGC
>UMDC01002087.1_pt1 | contig 19791 bp, 13 predicted proteins | sample 1964391 | NCBI WGS metagenome assembly UMDC01 (sample SAMEA4835984, study PRJEB28245) | human gut metagenome | biome: gut microbiome; material: fecal sample | place: Denmark | collected 2008 | reverse complement strand
GAAGCCCTGTCAGACGCTCGGACGATGCTTCCCGAGAAAAGAAAGCACCGTCCGACGAAAAAATGAAATGATATCTTGCGATTTTATTGGGAACTTTATATATTTGTCTGTGTTCAATTTAAAAAAAGAAAGAACCATGAGGAAAGTGAAAAATTTTAGTCTTACCAATCTCCGCACAGAAGAGAATTTCGGGTTTCAAATGGATGTAAAAGCATTAGCAGAAAATTTGCCTACGACAGGCGACTTGGATGCCGAAGGTTTGCCCGAAGCGTCGGTGGCAATCTTGACGGAAGCAGTAAACGGTCATACTGCTGCTGTGACCGCACTGGATGATGCCTTGAAAGATGCAGCTTCTGTGCCAAGCAGCACGTTGGCCGCCGAGGCAGAGCAAGGACGCGACGGGTCGTGGCGGGGGGTGAATAATTATGTGAAAGCCATGACAGCTTACCCGGAAGGGACAGTGGCCGCCGAGGCTCTGGCTGCCAAGGCGTTGATAGACAAGTATGGGGATCCCACCGATAAACCGCAAACGGAAGAGAGTGGTATCCTCCATAACCTGATTCAGGATCTTGAAAACGGTAAAGAAGGGTCTTTCCCGAATTTGCAAGTGGACGTTTGGCTAACAGATCTCAAAAACAAGAACCAGCGTTTCTTGGATTTTTCGAAAATGCGTACCGAAGAAGAGGCTGCCCGCCAGGTGGGTATCGTGAAAGAAAAGATCTTGTTGGTGAACGAGGCTTATCGCAAACTGGTCGACACGGTCAATGCGATGGTCTTGCTCAATGGCGAAGCCAAGTTCGTTTCGTTTATCGACCAGATGAATATCCTGATCGACCGGCAAAAAACGGTATTGAAGGCACGTGCGACCAACAGTGCCAAGAAGGACGATGAGGGCGTGATCTAATTCTGATCCGGATTGATAGAGAAAAGGCTTTCAAATGAGTTTCCCATCATTTGAAAGCCTTTTTTCTGTGCAGTCTTTATACTTCGTGTAATTCATTTGTCCATTCAGGCAATAGCTTCTTGAATTTTTCAAGGGTACCGGCTGGGATGTTGATTTGTTTTATACACTCACTAAAGTTATAATAATCAAAAGCATCTTTACCTATGTTCATAACACTCGAAGGCAAAGTGATTTCGTGTAAATTACCACACTCCCAAAAGGCTTTTTCTCCTATACTCGTGACACTCGATGGGAGAATGATAGTTTCCAAGCTACTACAGGCAAAAAAGGCCAGGTTACCTATACTTGTAATATTTGATAGCAGAGTGATTTCGCGCAAATTCCAACAACCTCTAAAGGCTCCATCTCCTATGCTCGTAACACTTGAAGGTAGAATGATAGTTTCCAGGCTACTGCAAACAAAAAAAGCTCCTTCACCTATACTCGTAACACCCGAGGGAATTTCAAAATTTTCATTCTTCTTTCCTGCCGGATAACAGATTATCGTCTTTAAATCTTTTGTATATAATACACCGTCTATAGCCCTATAGGCCTTATTACTTTCGGCTACATTGATTCTTTGCAAATTGCTACAACTACTAAAGGTCTGATATCCTATGCTGATAACACTTGAAGGTATGTTGATTTCTTTCAAATTTTCACACCAACAAAAGGCGCTATCTCCTATACTCGTAACACTTGAAGGAAGGATAATTTCATATAAAAACTGACACCTTGCAAAGGCACAATTACAAATTACAACTGTACCATCCAAGACATGATAATTTCCATATAGGTTTTCTGGAGCATAAATCAATTTCTTCCGATCCGCACTGTACATCACTCCATATTCATCATACCACTCCCCATCTTCTTTCCTGGCTTTTGTTGAAATAGGCTCTACCAATAACAGGTTCATTCCATGAAGAAATACATCCAATACCTGCCGGGCAAAAGCCTCTTCGTAAAAATTCGCCTCTTTAAATTGGTAAACCAGGCGGTTATAAAAACCTTCCCGTTCTTGAATGGGCTTCAAGGAGATGGCATACAACTGCTGGCTTACGGCATCTTCCATCACCATACGCCGGTACAAGCGTTTCAACCGCTCTTCGCCTGTATATAAATCAGCTATCAGATTGCTCAGCCGTTGCTTTTCCTGGTATATTGCTACGCCATAACAAGCAACAATATACTGCAAAACCTCTTCTATCGAGGATGAATCTTTTATCGTTGGCATATTCATAATCATTAGCTACCTCTTGTTTCTTACTTAAAGGTAAAAACAAAGGTAAGAACTTTTTCCTTCCTTACATCCGTCAAATCAGGAGGATTATAGCACAATATATCAGACGGAGTGATTGAATCTTAGTCTCAGACCGAAGGGTCTTGTGAGGCAACCATGTCCTAAAATTGACCGACAAAAAACGGTATTAAAGGCACGTGCGATCAACAGTGCCAAGAAGAACGGTGAAGAAGCGTGATCAAATTCTGATTCGAATAGATAGAGAAAAGGCTTTCAAAATGAAGGGAAAAACTCATTTGAAAGCCTTTTTTGTATATGTGAATTATTGATTACTCATTCCAGAAAGGAGCTTGAACCAATGTCGGATCTTTATCGATCTCTGTTTGATGAACCGGATACCAGTAGTATTTGCGTTCGTAAACACGTTTGATGTATTGCGTACGAACGTAGAACGCTTTCGGATTATTCGGGTCGTCTGAAAGTTCGGTTCCGCTGAAATTCATACCATACATCGGCTGGTTCAGTACAGATTCTGCTTCTTTCCAACGGCGAAGGTCGAAGTAACGGATACCACTTTCGCAGCATAATTCAACACGGCGTTCGTGGTGGATGGCATCGCGTACTTCATCTTGTCCGTTCAGCGGGATCATCTGGAAGCCGTTACTGTCTGTTCCGGTACCGTATTGAGGAACACCGGCACGTTCGCGGATCAGATTCAGATATTTCAGGATGTCTGGATTTCCGGGATCACATTCATTCAATGCTTCGGCATAATTCAGATAGGCTTCACCCAGACGATATAAGATTCCCGGACGATACGGATGGATACCGTCACGATTGTTCTGTTCCAAAGAAACACGTTTCCGGTTCAGATATCCGTTCTGCGGAGCATCGTGCGTCGGACCACCATCAATTTCACCTGACAGGAAGAGGGTTTCGCGGCTTGCCTGATGATACCACTGACGGTTCCACATAACGGTCAGATAGAAACGAGGTTCGCGGTTTACATACATATTATAAGTACCGGCAGCAGCCACTTGATTGTAAGTACATCCGTCGGCACCGACAGAATCGACTGTTGCACCCGGACATTCACGGAACAGATTGTATTTCGTTTTACGGATATCTTTCTGTGCAGAGAAACCTCTTTCTGTATAACCAGAAGCTTCGTTGATGATCGGTGAGCCGTAATTTCCCTGATAACCGGTGATTGGAATACTTCCGTCTTTCATCGAGAAGGCATCTACCAATGTCTGATAAACACCTAATCCACCGTTTCCGGAAGCACCACGAGGTGTAGAAAGTGCTTCGTATTCACTATAGTTGCAATCGGCGCGGACAAATAGTGCTTCGGGATTCAGATCACCTCTGAGCATGTGTACGTTATAGCATGACATGAACGGGTCGATTGATCCATCCGCATTGTATTCGCGTACTAAATCGTGACCGGCAGCATGAGCAGCATCAATCAGATCCTTGCAAGCATCGGCTGCGCGTTTCCATTTGGTAGCGTCGTAGGTAGAATTGAAGCGTTCCTGTCCGTCGTAATTCTTAAATCCTTTGTACCATTCATTTCCGTTTACCAGCGGACTGGCAGCAAAGAGCAACATACGGGCACGAACAGCCAGACACATGATTGATGTAGCGCGGCCGTAGAACTGGGTAGATTCGCTTAACCACGAAGCGGGTAACTTTTTGGATAAATCGACCAGCTGGGTGTCAATCCAATCCACCATTTCATCGAAAGACATTTGCCCTTTCATCAGGTTCGGGTCATCCACGTCGACAGCACTGTCGAAGAACGGAACACTACCGTAGGCTTCGAGCATCATCCAGTAATAATAAGCAATCAAGAAGCGCGATTCGTTTTTCATCCGTTCCACATCCGCTTCGGTTACACCTTGTCCCGGAATGGTATGAATATTATCGATCAACAAATAAGCTGAACGGATACGCTGAGGACATTCATTCCACAGATTGGAATTCCAGTTAGAATCAGTAAACCATTGTCCGATAATGAAATTCAATGTATTTCCCCACCATTGGTAGTAGCGCTGTGACGGATCGAGATCATCACCCATCGAATCATATCCATAATCTTTCAATAATCCGGTATAAGGATCCGGTATTTTGTTGTAAATACCCGAAAGCCAGTCTTCGGTACGCGTCTTGTCGTTGAATACCATTTCCATGGTTAACGTGTCATCCGGAGCATTATCGAGAAAATCAGCACAACCGCTGAGAAGGAAACAACTTCCGGCAAGTATGATAGAATTTTTGAGTTTCATATATTTTGATGCTTTTATACGTGATAATTGCTTGTTAATGTTTTAAATTAGAAATTGACATCCAGTCCGACTGAGAATGATTTCATGATCGGATACTTGGCACCATTTTGTGTATCCAGTTCCGGATCCCACAAATCGAATTGAGAGAATGTGAACAGATTTGATCCTTTCGCATACAGGCGAATGTTGGAAAGACCAATTTTGTTCATCCATGTTTTAGGCAACGTATATCCGATTTCGATATCCTTTACACGCAGCATACTCATGTTGCGATACCACCAGGTTGATTCCTGGCTGTTGTTGGCATTGACACCCCAGCTGAGGCGTGGATAGAATACGTCTTGCGAAGGATTTTCTTCTGTCCAGCGATCGTTATAATTCGAGAAGATATTTCCCATGGTACCTTGTGAACTACCGGGCAAGAAATTGCTGACAACACCACCGATGAAGCGGTATGTACGTCCGTTTCCTTGGAAGAAGATATTGAAGTCAACGTTTTTGTAGCGGGCTGTTGCTCCGAAACCATATACAATTTCCGGATTGTTGGTTCCACCTAAGGCTACGACGTCCATCGAAGTAACGGCACCGTCGCCATCCACATCCTTATAACGAATATCACCCGGACGAACTGTGCTGAATGTATGAGCCGGAATACCTTCTTTCAATACTTGTTCGCCCTGTTCGTTGGTTACGAAATCATCTTCAGTAAACAATCCTTCAGCCACCAGACCAAATAATTCATTAACGCGGTGACCTGTCCGCTGGCGGTTGGTACCCATTACGCCTAATGCCTCGTCCTGTTCGATGATTTTGTTGCGGGCAAAGGTGAAAGTTCCTCTTAATCCGACATGCAAGTCTTTATTTATCTGTTTGTTGTAGTTAAGAGAAAGATCTACACCACCATTATCCACTTTTCCGTAGTTAGCCCACGGTGTTTTCCGGAAACCGGCAGCCGTAGGAATATTGTTTCGTTGCATGAAGATATCGCGGCGTTGTTCTTTAAACCAGTCGATTTGCAGATCCAAGCTGTTCCATAGTCCTAATTCGATACCGACATTCAGCTTTTCTACCGTTTCCCAAGTCAAATCATCGACACCAAATTCACCCTCAAAACGGGAAGAACGGTTAAAGTCGTTGTTCACACCCCATTTATAATTACCACTTTCATCAATAGTCGGGATATAGGCAAAACGACGACCGTCTAATTGGTCATTACCGGTCAAACCCCAAGAAGCACGTAATTTGATTTTAGAGAACGTGTCTTTGTAGGGCTGCATGAATGATTCTTCCGAAAGGAAATAACCGAGAGCTACAGAAGGGAAGAAACCGAAGCGATTACCTCGAGCGAAGTTCTCTGAACCATTATAACCGAAGTTGAATTCAGCAATGTATTTGTTGTCGAATGTATAAGAAGCACGTCCGGCCAAACCCATACGGCGATAAGGAACAACAGATCCGTCGTTATAATCTCGTTGGTTATATAACAACATACCGTTGACAGCATGTTTTCCGAAAGTCCGGTCGTAGGTGATGTTTCCTTCTAAATAAGTGGCTTTGTTTCCCCATTCTCCACTTGATTCTGTACTCAAAAACTCCTGTCCGTCTGTACCGACAGCCAGAATTAAATCGCCTGTTTCCGGATCTCTACCGCTGGCCGGATTGTAATAAGTCGGAGTTCGGCTTCGTTTGATCCAAGAAGAAGAGTATCGGTCAAATGAGAATAATCCTTTGATTTTTAAACCCGGAGTAATGAATTTCAAATCCTGTTCGATAGAGAATAACGACTCTACTTTACTGTTGGAAGTTGTTTTGTATCCATGTTGTGTAACTTCGGCCCACGGGTTTTGTCTGGATTGTACGCGGACATTATCTCCGTTCGCATATTGAGTAGGATGTACAAACGGCGGTGTATCGAAGGCGTAGTTCCAAATGTCTTGTACGTTCTGTACAACTCCATTCTGTTCCTGTAAGTATCCACCGATGCTGACACTAACTAAAGTAGTTTTAGTAACATTGATATCGACATTTGAACGGACATTGTATTTATTCAAACGGGTTCCGGAATCCCATGATTTACTTTCGTCTGTCACGAAAATACCTCTTTCACCATAATAGGAAGCGACGAGAGCATAACGCAAAATGTCACTACCGCCGGTGATGGTCAAATCGCCTCGTGTGTTGGAAGCCATATCTTTTGAGATCGCATCCAGCCAGTTGACATCAGGATATAATTCCCAGTCTTCTCCGGAGCGGTATTTGTTGATCAGCTCTTCTCCGTACAGCGGATTTGGGTTTCCTGCATCCATATACAGTTCGTCCATCAGAGATAAATAATCCGCAGAACCAATGTAGTCGGGCAATTGCGTAGGTTGGGTAAAACCTTGTTCCATGTGGAAGTTGACTCTGGGTTTACCTAACTGACCTCTCTTCGTTTTTACAATGATAACACCGTTAGCACCGCGTACACCATATACAGCACTGGCGGCAGCGTCTTTTAATACAGAGAACGATTCAATTTCAGCTGCCGACAAGTCATCCAGCGTACGTTCGATACCATCAACTAATACCAATGGTTTGGTTCCGGAAGACTTGAATGAAGATATACCACGGATCCAGAAGTCAGAACCGTCGGCTCCAGGTTCTCCACTACGCTGAACGGCAATAACACCGGCTAACTGACCGGCAAGGTTGTTACTGATGGCGCGGGTTGTTCCCTGTTGGAGTTGTTCAGGCTCGATGGCGGTGATAGAACCGACAACCGATACTTTCTTTTGAGATCCGTAACCGACAACGACAACTTCTTCAAGGTTATTGGATTCTTCTTCCATGTTGACGTTGATGTTGATCTGACCACCTACTTTGACTTCCTGACTTTCAAAACCAATGTAACTGAATGTCAAGATAGCATCTTGATTAGGAACTTCCAGGAAATAGTTACCGTTCATATCGGTGGTCGTACCGATAGTCGTTCCTTTGATGATGACATTGACACCAATCAACGGATTCTGTTGAGCGTCTCTGACCGTACCGTTGATGGTAATACCCTTCGGAGCTTGCTGTACTTCGTTTTTGTGTTTGATGATAATCTGCCGGTCGTTTATCACGAAGGTCAGATCTGTATTTTGGAGTACATCCGACAAAATCTGATAAATCGTTTCAGCTTTTGCATTAACACTAACATTCTTGTCTAGTTCTTCACGAATAAGATCCGAGTAGAAAAAAACGTATTCACTACTTTTTTCGACAGAAGTAAATACATCTGAAATTCTCACATTGGTCAGTTGTAATGAGAGACGTTGGGATTCACTGTAAGATGAATCGGCCCAAGCAGGTGTATTGGCAGCGAGCAATAATCCTGCTGAGCATACGGCACAAATTTTACTTTTAAACGTAGGTTCCATTTTTAATACTTTTCTCGTGATATTAAATTGTTAACACTTTCTTTTCTATTCTTGAGTAGGATAAATATCTATGACTTCATCCTTTTCCTGGTAGGAAATAGGAAGGGAAGTCTTCAGTGTATTTAGCACTTGATGGATATCATCGAATAAGACCAGCTTCCCGGAGCATTTGAAGGATTCAAGTTCTTCCGGGCAATTGAATGTGATTCGATAATATCGGGATAATTGGTCTAGAATTTGTCCTAAATTACGTTCTTTGAATTGAAGAATACCGTCAATCCAGGAGATATAATTATATGGATCAACCTCTTTGACGGTCATTTGGTCTTGAGTGAGCACCAGCATCTCGTCTGGTGTAATCTTTTGTTCGGTTCCGTTTCTGTCGTTGATAGCCACAAGACCTTCTTTCAATACAACCGATTGAGTTTCTTCTTCCTGATAGGCTGTTACACAAAATGACGTTCCTAAAACCCGGATATCCATTTGGGAGGTTTTGACAAAGAACGGACGTGTCGGATCTTTTTTGACTTCCAGGTAGATTTCTCCATTTACATGGATTGTTCGGTTATCTGACTGGAACTGTTGAGGGAAACGCAAGATGGTTCCGGCATTGACCCAGACTTTGGAACTGTCTGGTAATATCAGAAAGGAACGTCGTCCACGAGGAACGCGTAATGTGTTCTCTTGAGGCACAGCAACAGAAGGCGTAGCCTGGGCAATCGAATGGATAGCCTTGTTCTCAATCTGAATATGTCCTTTAGCGTCAACCCGTATTTCTGTATTGTTAGGAACTTGCATGGTCTGTTCATTGGCCAATTGCAATTCAACTTCTGTTTGTTGCTGGTCCAATTGCAGACTTTCTGCAGTCAGTGGCATCGTCTCCATTTCATTTTCAGAGATGCCTCTTTGCTGGAATAGGTTCACCAGAATGAGTAACAGAATACAAGCGGCTGCGAGGTAGGAGATACGAAGGAACAGTTGTCTTTTTTGTCTCTTGGCGATTCCTTGCTGGATTCTGTTTTTCAGAACATCGTGTTCGATAGAAGTCATCGCAGTTCCTCGTGTACTAAGTCTTAGTTTTCTGACTTTATTTCTGGCAGAAAGTAGCAGCGCTTCATCTTCTGGATAAAGCTTGAGATAGTCCTGATAAAACTCATTCAGTTCCTGGGTTGGGAATAAACACCACAGGATAAAAGTCTTATCATGGATAAGCTCGTCTTCTGTCTTTCTGATAATATTTTGTCTCATTTTATTTTCTTTTTCAAAAAGACGGACATTTACTCCTAATGACCCCATTTGAAATATTAATAAATGTGAAATATTATCTTTCTTTTGTCCGTATACTTTTAATGGCTGTATTTATAGGATATAAGAAGTAATAGCAGGACAAAATAAATTGGTAATCCTTCCTGCATCTTTTGGATAGCTCTATAGATTAATTTGCGTGTGCTTTTTGGAGTGATATTCAGTATTTGTGCCACATCTTCATAGGAAAGGTTTTGCATATAGTGCAGATAAATAGCTTCTCTTTGCTTACTGGTCAGCAAAGAAAGTAGTTGGTTGAGCAGATTTTCATACTGAGCTTTTTCTTCTGATTCCAATGTCAGTTCCTGAGCGTCTGCACAAAGTTCAAATTGATATTCATCGGTCAGTTCCTGAAACTGGGATTCTTTCCGCAGGATGGATATGATTCTGTTCTTGAGCGAGGTGAAGAGATAGAACTTAACGTTGTTCGGATCTTGTATTTTAGACTGATTCTCATATAAATGTAAGAAAACATCCTGTATAGCGTCGAGTACAATTTCGCGGTCTATGCAGAAAGCTATTCCATAGGCGAATAGCTCATCTGCATACTGTTCATACCAATATCCTATATCATTCGTTTTCAAAGCGGGAATAATCTATGCATAACTGGGTATGGCAATGCATATACTTAATTTTATATAATGAATCGATCGTTTGAGGCGCAAAAATAATACTTATACGTGTATATACAAATTTTTATTTCCCTTTATCTGCAAATATCTCTCACATCAATCTGTTGGAAGATGAGGTTCGCTCCGCTGCCTTCATAGACGACGCCCAAGGTTTGTTCGTCGATCGATGTGATGCAGGAATATCCGGCTCCGCCCCATTCGTCCAGTAAGATCCAGTACTTTTCGGGCCAGGTTTGGCCGTCGTCAAAGCTGAATTTAACGGTCAGCCGGTTGCGAGCGTTGTATGAATTGGGATTCATAAAGACTAACACCGACTTCGGTTGCCCGTCTTTTGTATAATGATGCTTGTGGATAGAAGCCATGCAGGTCGGTTCCGTAAGCACAGCGTGCGACGTCGGGTGTTCTTTCCAGATCTTACCTAAGTCGGATGTGGTACAGATTCTCCGTCCGTTGGGCGAGATGACTCCGTGATTCCGGTTATCGCGCATATTGAGCATGATATCTCCGTTGTCAAGTTGGACAGCCATGCACTCGGTTGTATTGGAATAAGCCGGATTACTGGTTTTCCAGGTTTTCCCTCCATCCTGACTGTACGTGATATTGGAGAAAGGAAGACCGTTCTTGTCTCGTCCTTGCGTAGGGAACAACAATGTTCCGTCTTTCAAGGTAATGCCGTGTCCCGGTGCTGGTGCAAACAACCACCATTCCGGTTTCTTGGTGGTAGCGGTGATGTTGACAGGCTCGCTCCAGGTTTTCCCATCGTCTGTACTTTTCGTAATCAGGAACTGAGATGTTTCTTTGATTTCCAAGCCGGGTTGTGAACCTTTCGCTTGCCACTGATGAATCCAGCGTGTGCTGTCTTGCGTCAGTCCTTCTACCCATTTCCCGGTATTACGGTCTAAAACACCATGCATCCACAAGCCGGCTACATATAAATCGCCGGTATTTTCATCCAACAGGATACAGGCATCACTCATTCCGTTGTATTTTTCCGGCAGTCCGCCCCATTCATGTTGGTCGAGTATCCGTTGCATGGGTTGCCATGTTTGTCCGCCGTCTTCACTTCGGTTCAGGGCAATGTCGATATCTCCTTGCAAATCCCGTCCGGATTCCCAACGGGCATCGTAGATGGCTAGGAGCGTTCCGGCTTTAGAGGTGATCAATCCCGGAATACGACTGGTCTGTACGCCGTCTTGCCGGTGTTTCCGAAGGGCAATGCCCGTACGCAGTCCTTCTTTGAAAGAGCCTTGAACAGGATATGTCTTTCCGTTGATTGTAATTTCCGGACAGTTGACCAACACTCGATGCTGTAAAGAGGTTTCTTTCTTCAGCCGGACGGCCAGTCCATAATAGCTTGTATCCGATTCTAAGGGAATATTCAATCGGAAAGCTCCGGCTGGAGACGAAACCTCCGAAAAGGCGATCAAATCAGCAGGCTTAATCCGTCCGTTTTTCTGACAGGCATATAATGATATCTGTTCGATGTCACGCAAATCTGTCGTACCTGATAAGTCATACGCAAGGCTTGTCAGGCGCGTTTTCTCTCCCGGAGTCTGGATAATCTGTATATATCCGACCGGATTCACCGCTTCTCCAGCTAAAACCGGTACGGTGGCACGACGAGAATGAGCCGTTATGTTTGGGCAGACTTCAAACCGGAGAATAGCAGGTGTACGGACACCCGGTTTGATTTCTCCACTGGTGATATAATGGGTTTTTCCGTGTGATACAAGGTTGGTAGTAACTGCAATTGGCACTTCTGAGACGGCTGTTTTGGTCTGCGTATTCGTGATCGTATGGTAGGCTAAAACCTGATGACTGAACCCCGGATGTGTATCCGAACCTGGTATCAGTTTTTCAACGCCACCCAGGAAAAGGATATGATGACTGCCTACGGCAAGAGCAGTTCCTGCCATCACCGGAAATTCACCTGACAACTTTTTCCATTGTTTGAGGCGGGGATTGTAAACGAATCCATCGGTCAGTACTTCTATTGCTCCGTCCGATTGATAATTCCGTCCGCTGAACAGATAGAAACAATCGTCTGAACCATTATTCTGTATGGCACTGACGGCATAGCCCCGTGCTTTTCCCGGCCAGGATTCCAAGGTTTGCCATCCTTTTTCCGGCTGAGACAGATCGAGCATGAAGAAATGCGAAGTAGCCGCTTCCGGTTTCATTTGTTCTTGTCCGCCGGCCAGAAAGATTTTGTTTCCCAGTTTGGCTCCGGTCATGTTCGCTAGCGGAACAGGCAATTTCGGCCAGTTCTTATCTATTTCGACTTTTCCGTTGTGCATCCGGATGGCAAATACTTCGCTATAACATTGCTTGGCATCGCATCCGCCAATACATAAAATACCATCTGTCAACGGAATGGATACACCGTATGCCCGTGCAGAAGGCAAGGCTTCTTTTATTTCTTTCCAAGCAGATGTGGCATCGTTGAGATTCTTATAGTAGAGCGTATTCCACCATGTTTTCGTACCTCCATTCCAAGGAGTGGCATCCGGAAAGTTTGCTCCGCCGGCAATGAACAGAAAATCGCCGATACATCCGGAAAAAGCTCCAGCCAATCCGGGATGAGGCTTTCCGTCGATGTCGGGAAGAGTGAGGGAAGAATCCCAGCGGATGGTTTCTGTTGTTTGTATCGACGCCTGAGGACTCGCTAAAACGGATTGGCAAAATAAGAACAAGCAGGTTACGAACCAGCTGTGTATTTTTATGATTGGATTTGACATATACCTGAAAATTTAATAGATGAAGAATAAAGAACCGCAGAAATATTTATATAAACAAATCTGTTCTCTTTATTAACTTTCATTTACTATTCCGGCCCTAAATAAAAGGCTAATCTATTCTTTTCCTGTATGTGCTTTTGTTTTATGGAAGAACAGGCGAATTTTATTTTGTTCGCCCACGCTGAATATATATTCGCCCTCAGTGAACACATATTCTTCGACTCAGAATATATGTTCGCCGTGGGCGAATAAAGATTTTGTAGTTAACAAATGGATTATAACACATGAAATTTGGAAAGAAAAATAAATCGGCAATTCGTTTTTCATTTCTAAAAGTTTATTACATTTGCAAACTATCATAGTATCATAAGTTTGGAACAGATGAAAAAGATTATTGGATTACTCATGTTGCTGGTAGCTTTTACGGCTTGTGAAGGACCAATGGGCCCTGAAGGTCCTATGGGTCCGGAAGGACCTGCCGGAAGTGGCGACGGTGTTGTTGAGGGGTGGAAGAATATTACTTTTACTGTAAAAAGTGAAGACTGGCAGTTGATCAACAATATGGACGGAGATCCGTATTATATGTATGAATTCCAATGGGACGAATTAACGGATTATGTCTATGAAGAAGGTATTGTCCTGGGATATTTGTTTACTCAGGTAGGAGATATTGAAACTATGACTCCGCTGCCTTATGTATTGCATCGGCAAGATGCTAAGGGAAATCAATGGACTGAAACTTATACGTATGATGTAAGTCCGGGTTATGTGGCTTTTTATGCAACATATAACGACTTCAAGGTACAGGAAAAACCTGCCACAATGGACTTCAGAGTTTCTATCCTGTGGTAAAAGGGTATGAGATAATACTACATGGAAGCACAGCAACAGCATAGCAGTATAATCAGCCGAACCGTTCTCGAATTATCTGATGAGGCTTCTTATCAGTCGCTGTTTCATAGCCGTCGTGATGAAGAGGCTTTGCCTTCGGGAGAGATGCTAAAACGCATTGTTGATTTATGTCGTGCTATTTTATTCCCTGGTTATTATGGTTCTGCCCGGATTAATAAACAGACAATCCGGTATCATTTGGGTGTATTGGTGGAAACACTGCATAGTTTGCTGGCGAAAGAGATTCATGCCGGGTTGTGTTTTGCCGAGACCTCGTGTGAAGCTTGTGCAGACCGGCTGGAGACAGAGGCTGTTGCGCTTTCAGAACAATTTATTGCTTCGCTGCCGCAGTTGCGATATTTGTTGGCAACGGATGCCGAAGCTACTTACAATGGTGATCCTGCCGCACAGAATTTGGGAGAGGTTATTTTCTGTTACCCCGGATTCCGTGCCATTTGTAATTATCGTATCGCACACCAATTGGATCAGTTGGGTGTGCCTTATATTCCTCGAATCATAACTGAACTGGCTCATTCGGAAACGGGTATTGATATTCATCCGCGGGCCAGAATTGGGCATCACTTTTCGATCGACCATGGCACCGGAACGGTGATTGGCGAAACGAGTGTGATTGGTAATTATGTCCGTATTTTCCAGGGAGTAAGTTTGGCCGGAGAAAAGTTCCCTCCGGATGAGAATGGCAATGCGATTCGCGGTGTTGACCGGCATCCGATCGTAGGAGACCATGTAACTATCTATTCGAACGCAACGTTGTTGGGACATATTCATGTGGGCGATGGGGCAACGATCTTTGGTAATGTGTGGTTAACCCGGGATGTGGCGGCTGGCGAGTCGGTATATCAACAGAGTTGACAAATCATAAGTGAACGGGAAACAAGATAATATTAGTTTAACAATATAACAGATTAACAACAACATGGCAGTGGCTCTTCAAGTCAAGAGTCCTGTTAGCCAATTTAAGTAATAAAATGGGAGAGACATTTGAAATGGTGGCCAAAACCCTGTATGGGTTGGAAGAGATATTGGCCGGCGAATTATTAGCTTTGGGTGCCAACGATTTGCAGATAGGCCGCCGTATGGTTTCGTTTACGGGCGACAAGGCTTTATTGTATAAGGCGAACTTCTATTGTCGCACGGCTTTGCGTATTTTGAAACCAATCTATCACTTCAAAGCAAAAGATGCCGATACGGTGTATAAGGAAGTGATGAAAGTTGAATGGGAAAAGTATCTGACTTTGGATAAGACTTTCGCCATCGATTCTGTTATTTATTCGGAAGATTTCAACCATTCGAAATTTGTTGCCTATCGAACGAAAGATGCTATTGTGGATTATTTTATCGAGAAATTCCATAAACGTCCGTCGGTTCGTGTGAACAATCCGGACCTATACATTAATATACATATATCACATAACGATTGTACCCTGTCAATTGACAGCTCTGGTGAAAGCCTGCACAAGCGTGGTTATCGGGTGGATCAGACAGAAGCTCCGCTGAATGAAGTGCTGGCTGCCGGTATGATCCTGAAGACTGGCTGGAAGGGCGAATCGAATTTCGTAGATCCGATGTGTGGTTCCGGTACATTGCTGATCGAGGCTGCCATGATTGCCTTGAACATTGCGCCGGGTATTCATCGCAAGGAGTTTGCTTTCCAGAAATGGGTAGATTATGATGCCGATTTGTTCGATCAGATTTATAACGATGACAGCCAGGAACGCGAATTTACATTCAAGTGTTATGGCTCGGATATCTCACAGCAGGCAATCGATATTGCTCGCGAAAATATCCGCAGTGCTGGTCTGATGAAATATGTGGAATTGGAAACCAAACCGTTCCAGCAATATACAGAAGCGCCGCAGCCGGGTATTTTGGTAACGAATCCTCCGTATGGCGAACGTATTTCCAGTCGGGATTTGCTGGGCTTGTACAATATGATCGGTGAACGATTGAAACATGTGTTCATGGGATATCGGGCATGGATCTTGAGTTATAAGGAAGAATGTTTCGACAAGATCGGCTTGCATCCGTCTGAAAAGATCAAATTGATGAATGGCTCGCTGAGTTGTGAATACCGTTGCTATGAAATGTTTGAGGGAACCAAGAAGGAATTCAAGGCCAATCAGGCAGAAGAAAAGAAACAAGGTAATAACAGCCAGCGCGAACATAAGCAGGCAGACTTTAAACATAAGAAAGTAGATCGTCCGGAACGTCGTTTTGCTGCGGCTCATCGGGATGAAGATGAGGATTATGGCAATCGGTACAGTGAAAAACGTCCGGCGAAGATGCACTATCGGGATAACAGCGACCGGAAACGGTTGGATAAGAAATCGTCGTTCGGTGGTAAAAAGAAAGGACGTTTCTATGAAGATTAAGTATTGGCTTATCGGACTTCTTTTTCTTCCTATGGCATTGATGGCGCAGCAAAAGGATTTGACTTTGCAGGATCTGATCCCGGGAGGGAAGAACTATGCCAAGTTCGTTCCGAAAAGTTTGGCACAGTTGCAGTGGAATGGTGATGCTTATCTGTATGCAAAAGGAGATACAGTTTGGACAGGTGAAGCACCGAAATGGAAAAAGTCGGTGTTGCTGACGAAGACTGGATTGAATGAAGCACTCGAAGCTGCCGGACAGAAAAAGGTTGGTTCGTTGCCTTACTTCTCTGTTCCTTATGCAGGACAATCTTTGTTGTCGTTTATGGCTAATCAGCATTTGTTCCATTATAATTATGCAGAGAAGAAGATTGTAGCGGATTATGCCTTGCAGCCGGGTTGGTCGAATTATGATTTCTGTCCGGAGAACCGGTATCTGGCATTTACGGAAGGAAATAATCTGAAGATCCTTTCTCCGGAGAATCAAGTGACTGACGTGACGAACGAGACGACCGATGGTATCGTCTGCGGACAGTCGGTTCATCAGAATGAATTTGGTATCCATAAAGGTATCTTCTGGTCGCCTAAAGGTTCAGCCTTGGCTTTCTACCGGATGGACGAAAGTATGGTAACGGAATATCCGATTGTCAATATCGACGCACGTTGTGCCAAAGTAGAGCCGCGCCGTTATCCGATGGCAGGTATGAAGAGTCATCATGTGACGGTAGGCGTCTATCAGTTGGAAACCGGAAAGACAATCTGGTTGAAGACGGGTACGCCGAAGGAAAAATTCCTGACGAATATCTCTTGGAGTCCGGATGAACAACATATTTATATAGCGGAATTGAACCGGGAACAGAATGAGATGAACCTGGTTTGCTATTCGGCAGTAACAGGACAGAAAGAAGGTGTCTTGTTCACGGAAAAGGATGAGCATTATGTAGAACCGCAGCATCCGTTGCTTTTCTTGCCGAATCAGCCGGATCAGTTTATCTGGCAGAGCGAACGGGATGGTTATAATCATCTGTATTTATACAATACGAAAGGTGAGTTGCTGAAACAACTGACGAAAGGAGATTGGGTTGTCATGGACGTCTTGGGCTTTGATGAAAAAGGTGAGAACCTGTTTATCTCTTCTACTCAGCCTTCTCCGCTCAGTTCTTTCGGACCAGATCATGGACCGCTGAGCGTGAAAACGTGGTCGTTAAACCTGAAAAAAGGCAAATCTACTTGTCTGGCCAAGGATGCGGTGTTGACAGGAGTACATAATGCGCAGTTGAGTAGTTCGGGTAAGTATTTGCTGGATAATTATTCATCTTGGGATATTCCGCGTAAGATCGTATTGGTTGATACGAAGAAGGAGAAAGAAATAACTACTTTACTGACGGCCGAAAATCCGTATAAGGATTATGAAATGCCGGAAGTGGAACGCGGAACGATCAAAGCTGCCGACGGTGTGACCGATTTGAATTATTTCCTGGTGAAGCCGTTGCATATGGATTCTACGAAAAAGTATCCTACTATTATATATGTATATGGCGGACCTCATGCACAATTGGTAACTGGAGGTTGGATGGGCGGCGTCAGTGGCTGGGACATTTATATGGCTCGTCGCGGATATGTGGTCTTTACCGTAGATAATAGAGGTTCGGCAAATCGAGGACATGCATTTGAAAGTGTTATCCATCGTCAGCTGGGTGTTAATGAAATGGCCGATCAGTTGAAAGGTGTGGAATTCCTGAAGTCGAAATCGTATGTGGATGCTGACCGGATTGGTGTTCATGGCTGGAGCTTTGGTGGATTTATGACAACGAACCTGATGTGTTCTTATCCGGATGTATTTAAAGTAGGTGTTGCCGGAGGTCCGGTAATCGACTGGAGTAATTATGAAATCATGTATGGTGAACGTTATATGGATAAGCCGCAGGAAAATCCGGATGGTTATAAAAACTCCAATCTGAAGTTGAAAGCCAAGAACCTGAAAGGACATTTACTTCTGATTCATGGAGATATTGATCCAGTAGTGGTTTGGCAACATAGTCTGGGCTTCCTGAAAGCCTGTGTAGATGCCAATACATATCCTGATTATTTTGTTTATCCGCGACATGAACATAATGTGATCGGAAAAGATCGCCCACATCTGCATGAGAAGATAACCCGTTATTTTGACGACTATTTACGATAAGATAAGTTGGAAAACTTAAATAACTCAGAAACTAATAAACTTAAAGAAATGAATATACTGTTATTAGGCTCTGGCGGCCGTGAACATGCAATCGCTTGGAAAATAGCTCAAAGTCCGAAAGTAGAGAAACTGTTTATTGCTCCTGGTAACGCAGGAACAGCACAGACAGGAACGAATGTGAACATCAAGGCTGACGATTTTCCGGCCATCAAGGATTTTGTTTTGGCAAATGATATCCAAATGGTTGTCGTTGGTCCGGAAGATCCGCTGGTAAAAGGTGTTTATGATTATTTCAAGAACGATACGCAGTTGGCTGCCATTCCGGTGATTGGACCGAGTAAAGCCGGTGCTCAGCTGGAAGGAAGTAAAGATTTCGCCAAGGCATTCATGATGCGTCATCAGATTCCGACGGCTCGTTATAAGAGTATCACAGCCGAAAATCTGGAAGAAGGTTTTGCTTTCTTGGAATCACTGCCTGCTCCTTATGTCCTCAAAGCGGATGGTTTGGCAGCCGGAAAAGGTGTATTGATCATTGATTCGCTGGAGGAAGCCAAGAAAGAACTAGCAGAAATGCTTCAGGGAATGTTTGGAGACGCCAGCAAGACGGTTGTTATCGAAGAGTTCCTGGATGGAATTGAATGTTCGGTATTCGTAGTAACAGATGGCAAAGATTATAAGATTTTGCCGGTAGCCAAAGATTATAAGCGTATCGGCGAAGGAAATACAGGTCTGAATACCGGTGGTATGGGTGCCGTTTCACCTGTTCCGTTTGCCGATCATGACTTTATGCAGAAAGTAGAAGAACGTATCATCCGTCCGACAGTAGAAGGTTTGCAACAAGAAAACTTGGATTATAAAGGATTTATATTCTTAGGTCTGATCAACGTGAAAGGTGAACCGCTGGTTATTGAATACAATTGCCGAATGGGTGATCCGGAAACAGAAGTTGTGATGTTGCGTATTCAAAGTGACTTGGTAGAATTGTTGGAAGGCGTTGCTCAAGGCGATTTGGCATCTCGTATCCTGATTCAGGATCCGCGTGCTGCTGTAACGGTTATGGTAGTTAGTGGCGGTTATCCGGAAGCCTACGAGAAAGGCAAAGTCATCACAGGTTTCGACCAGGTTTCTCCGGAAAATATCTTATTCCATGCCGGGACCAAAGAATCAGACGGACAAATAGTAACCAGCGGAGGTCGTGTTATCGCCGTGAGTTCATATGGAACGACTAAAGAAGAAGCCCTGGCTAAATCATTCGCCGGAGCCAAAGCGCTTCAGTTCGATAAAAAATACTTCCGTTCTGATATTGGATTTGATTTGTAAATAATAAATCCGATATGAAATAGCTGTTGGCTATTATCTATTCCAAACTAAACGGGAATCGAAAGTAAATCCATCGAGGATCGAAATCGATTCCCGTTTATTTGTTTTTAGAAGGTAGGCTTTTTGAGAATTGATAATTGAGGATTGAAAATTGATAATTTGGGAAGGAGAAATAAGATAGAAAGAGAGGAAAGTAAAAGAACGAAGAAAAGTGTATTTGTAAATCATTGACAATCAATGAAAGTGAAAAATAGTTGTAAAAAAGTTGGTAAAACATTTGGAAAATATGTTTTACAGCAGTACTTTTGCACCCACAATCGAGAGAGATGCGGTGCAGACATGATGGAAGAGGGGGTAGGAAACTCGGAAAGATAGAAACCGAGGGATGAGGTTGGAAGGTCCAAGCGAATGTCCTGAAGCCGTTCCGGAAGAGACTTCCGAAAAAATAAATCGAA
>UMDC01002090.1_pt1 | contig 20286 bp, 19 predicted proteins | sample 1964391 | NCBI WGS metagenome assembly UMDC01 (sample SAMEA4835984, study PRJEB28245) | human gut metagenome | biome: gut microbiome; material: fecal sample | place: Denmark | collected 2008 | reverse complement strand
ATATAGTCAGCGTTGATTGATTGAACTGCTAATTTTTTTATATCAGCAGACGCATGAATTTTTTCGACATAAATTGAAGCGCCGGATTTAACTATATCTGCGTCTAATTTTACCCCAAGAGCCGGTGTAATCTTTATTTTTAAATTTTCGGTTTCTGTGCATATACCTGTTACAGAACAGATGTTATCTTCTAGATATTCAGGAACTATAAAGATTAAAACAAGGTACAGTAATAAGCTTGAAATAAAGAACGCAGATAAAAAATATATTAATATTGTTTTGAAGGTTTTCATTTGATTTACATTTTACATTAAATCAATCATATTGTTAATACGCATGAGTTTTTCAAGCTGGCAATTTTTAAGTTTGGTGTCAATAATATATCTGATTGCCTCAAGGTCGCTTTGGGGCTCAGGTAAAAGCAGCTCTACAGGAGAAATATTAAACACCTGACAAACTTTATCTATTGTTTCTGCTGTTGGCAAGTATCTGTTATGTTCAATATTACGGTAACCTTGAACGCTCATGTCAATTTTTTCTGCAAATTGTTCCTGTGTAAGATGAAGCTTGAAACGTATTCTCCTAATGCCATTCGTAATTAATTCTTGATAATTCATATTGACATTGTTGCTTATACTAATGTAAAATAAAACTAATCATTTAGACAAATAAGTAATATAAATAATTATTCAAAGTGCAAAATAGGATTTTATGTATGAATAGAGATGCTATATTTGGATTATCCTGGATGATATTAATTCTGGGTGCAATAATTAATTTATTCAGCACCGGTGCTGATATAGCAAAAGTGCTAATTTGGCTTGGAATATGCGGTATGGGGATACGTAACTGGTATAATTAACCTTTCAATAGGATCTTTCGATAAAAAGAGTTTCAGATAAATTTCTGGAACTCTGTCTTTATTTTTTTTGTAAGCAGTGCTTCAATTATAGGCATAAGTTTAGAATTAGCATTATAACGCTCGTTCAGCATTTGATTTTGAAGAGGTGATAATTTTTTCTGGCAGATTTCCTTAAATTTTGTTACAGATACAATTTGTTTTATGTGGTAGGAAACAAATCTCAGTATATAGCCGTCAAATTCATTTTTTAACTCTTCTGCTAAACCAAGATTGTTAATTAGTTTTTTTACACAGTCAATTGATCTGAATAAACAGAAGTTTTTATCAGATTTTGAACGGATTGCAGAGTTTTGGCGAATAAGATAATTATAGAGGCATTTATCAGAATACCCTATTTTAGCGGCATTCAGTGAGGCTCCGAAGACAAAAACGTTGTCTTCTGCAAGGCTGCAATTGGCAAAATGCAGCCTGTGTTTTTTTATAAGCTCATGTTTGTAGAATTTATTCCAAGAGGCGGGATGCATTCCTCCTAAAATACGTGGTTTAATATCACGCCAGTAAAAATTTTCATCTTCTTTTATGTCGTAAAATCTTTGTAACCTGTCATGCAGATTATAACGACCCAATATGTTTCCATTCTCTCCCACTTTATTAAAATTAAATACGACCATGTCGCAATTTTGGCGTTTTGATTTATTGTACAATGTTTCCAGTGCATCAGGTTCAAACCAGTCGTCAGGGTCTAAAAACGCTATATACTCGCCTTTAGCAGCTTTTAGACCGTTATTTCTTGCACATCCTGCTCCCTGATTTTTTTGATTAATTATTTTTACTCGACTGTCCTTTGCTGCATAATCATTCAAAATAGTCAAGGAATTATCTTTAGAACCGTCATTTACGCATATAAATTCTGCCTCTTTCAATGTTTGGTTCTGGAGCGAGGTCAAAGCTTTTGCCAGATATTTTTCCTGATTATAAATTGGTAATATAACGGAAACTTTGGTGTGCATAACGTGGACTCCATTTTTATCTATTTTAGGTAAAAAACGTAAAAGAAATAATTTGCTAACTGGTGGCAAAAAATTTTTTTAGAGTTTTTCATATATAGCAAGGAGTTATTGACATGCAGATTTTATTTAATCCTCAATATACAAACTTGCAATTTCAGGGAAGAAATGATACGTTTTGGAAAGCTTATAACAGAGAGATGAATGGAATTCCGCTGAAAGATACGATACTCAAATCAATCAGTGATGAAAATAATTTGTTAGGCGAGGGGTTATCAAAGAAGGGGTATGGCTTAGCAGGTATAAAGGATTATGTTATAAGAATTTATAAAAATTGTTTTAAAAAAGAAGATTTAGATAGTGAATTTGTAAAACCGAAGAATGACTATTTAAATACTCTTGAAGGCGTAGTATTATGTATTCCTGGGAAAATTGATATTGTAAAAAAGAAAACCGGAGAAAGCCTCGGGGTTGAAAAATATGCCGAACGTATTCAAGTTACAGATTCTCATCCATTAAGAGATGTTAAGGTTACACGTGAAGAAACGCTCAAAGCTTTAAATATATATGAAAAATTAAAGGATTTTCCTGTTAAGTCATATAAACAAGCATATTTGCAGATGAAAAAATTCTGCAAAAAAACAGGTTTTCAATTTGATATTATTAGTCCGAATAATATATTAATTGATACAAAAGCAAAGAAAATTAATCTTATTGATCCGGTTACACCAAAGGTTAATAAACCTGTTCACGGTGATAACGCAGATTTTTCAAAATATCATGGTTGTGACAGCTTATATCCTGTAATATGTGATTTTATAATGCAGAAGGAGCATCTTGAAAATCTTACAGCAGATGAGAAACTTAAGTGGAAAAAGTCCATAAATGTAATTATTGCAAAATGTATTTCTGCAGGAAAAATAGCAGGTTTCGATAGAAATATAAAGCAGCTGAGAGTTTTGTACGAAAGAATTGAAAGATTTTGGAATACAAATGAGCTTTGCAATAGATATGATAATTTTATAGATATGTATTCCGGTACAATTAATCAAGAAAAAACGATTACTGCTGCACTTAATTACAAAAATAGTGAACAGGAGAGGATAAAAGAAATATCAAGGGTTGATGCAGCGAATTTTGAAGAGATAAAACCTGTATTTGAAAAAATCCTTGAAGCGCCTCACCAACCGAAGGTAGAATTTCCAGAAATTATAAATGCTGTTCTTGATAAGGTTTTTGAATATGGGAGTGATGCAAAATCTCTTGTGCCGGCTCTGGAATTGTTGTTTGATAAGGAAATATTTTGTACAACAAAAAAACGCCTGTACAGATTGTTTATTGCCCTTGAGCCAGAGAATAAAAAGTTTTTAGATGAAATAGGGAAGAGTGCTAAAAATCCAATAGAGAAGATGCTTTTTAAGCAGGAGTTTACAGATTTGTATAAAAAATCCGGAAAACATTCACAGGAGATTTATAAAGATGCTGTAAGCGGTGCAACTATTCCCCAAGAGCTTGCTGATAAATTATGGATAAGCAGAACCTGTACAAATACAGGAAGCATGCAGGAAATATCAATCAAAAACATGATTAAAGCATACAACTATATTGAATCTGTAAAAAATCGCAAGCCAGAGGTTGCGGATTTAGTTAAACTACATAAAATAGTTTTAGCAGACACTCCGGAGCAGGAGCTTATAGGCGGCAGGCTGCGTACGCCTGAAACAGACGAACTCGTAAGACAAATCTTTCACGTAACAAAAGACCCGAAGAGTGTTGTAAATGATTATTCTGCAAGTAAAGATGTGGTCGAGGACCTGAAAAAACTGGATGAATACATTAATAAAAACTACGATACTATGGATTGCTTTACACATGCTGCAAATATTTTTTCAGAAGTTATCAGGATACATCCGTTTCTTAATGGTAACGGCAGAGCCGCAAGACTATTTACAGAAGAGTTTTTATTAAGTAAAGGATATCGTCTGGATAAGTGGCCGGAAGAAATTTTATACAGAAAAATATATTCGGCAGACGAGCTTGCTGAATATATCAGAAGGAGTTCTAATTATATTGCTCTTGTAAAATAACAGTTGGTTTGAGAATTTTTAACAGACAGTTTGAGAAATTTGGGCAATGTTCACTAAAAAATTGAAAAATTTCCGAATATCATTTTAAAATATAAGCATCAACAATTTGCCCGTAAAAAGCAATATGGACATCTTTGTTTGCCATAGGGTATGTGCTCGGTACATCCTGCGGATAACAAGATTTTTGAATATCTTCAGGAATTTCGGATAAAACCTGTGTTTGTTTATAAATTACTTTGCACTCTAAGGTTAAAGGAAGCTCTTTTATTGCTGGAACACTGATTTTATTTCCATCAATTAAAGTTAAATTTAACTCTTTAATTTTATCAATATCTCTGCCTGATTTTGAACCGCAAACTCCTAAGATTTTTTTATTGAAATCGTCCAAGGGAATATTTACAGTAAATTCAGGATTTTTTTGCAGCTGTTCCGCTGTGAATCTTCCAGTACGGACGTATACTGTAAAAATTGGTAATCCCCATTCTATACCCAGTGAACCCCAGCCGATTGTCATAGAATTTACTTTATCGACCTTTGTTGTAATTAAAATTCCTTTTGGAATCGCACTTGTTATTTCTTTTGCATATTCAAAAACATTTATTTCTTGTTTCATATACATCACCTCATGAAAATATTATAACAAAAACGGTCGTATTAATATTGCCCCAACGACCGTTTTAAAAACATTATTAACAGTAAGCATTTTCAAAAATTTCAAGATAATCTTCTTTACTTAAAGGTACCAAATCTGCCGTAATATCGCCGCCTAAAACTTCAAATACTTTTGCAGGGTATTTTTTTAGCTCTTCTTTTGTTATTCCTGCCTGACTCATTTTAACATCATCACAGCCTACATCTGCAATTAAATTATTGAGAGCATTTAAGAAATCATTACCCGATGTCGGATTTTCAACTCCCATTGCTTTTGCCATTTTTATAAATCTTTCTTTACCCAGCCCTTTTTGTATAAAGAATTCATAATAAGAAGGCGAAATCATAATAAGTCCTGCGCCATGCGCTAACTTTGGATGGAAACCGCTCATAACATGCTCCATATTGTGTGCGGATGTGCTCATCACATAATAGCAGGCAAGAGTATTTGCAAGTGCAACATAAGAGCGCGCTTCTTTATTTGAACCATCTTTATATGCAAGGGGCAGATATTTTGCAATAAGCTCAATTGCTTTTAGTGCAAACATTTCAGCCATAGGATGAACATTTTTATTCATCATTGTTTCACTTGCGTGGAAAAACGCGTCCATTCCTTGATAAGCAGTATATTTTGACGAAACGCTCAGCATTAACTCACTGTCGACAATTGATATTGTCGGATACATTGAAGGTCTTAAAAATAGAGTTTTTTCTTCTAAATCGTCCCTGCTAATTATAGCAGCTGCATTTACTTCACTTCCTGTTCCTGCTGATGTTGTGATACAAACATTAGGTGCCGCCGGATTTTGAGGGATTTTTATACCTCCCTGTTTGCTCAGACTGTAATCCCAAAGATCTCCCTCGTTTTTCATCATAAGTGCAATGCATTTCCCGCAATCCATAACGGAGCCGCCGCCAAGAGATATTACAAAATCACATCCGTTTTCTCTTGCCAGCTTTGCCCCATCCATAACATTTTGTGCAGTCGGGTTTGGTCTTACTTTATCAAATAATACATATTCAATATCTGCTTTTTTAAGCTGTTCTTCAAGTCTCTGAAGATATCCGTATTTTTTAATTGATTGTCCGTTTGAAACTGCAATTAAAGCCTTTTTGCCGGGAAGTTTTTCTTTATGCAGATTATTTAGCTGTCCTGCTCCAAATAAAATTCTTGTCGGAATGTCAAATACAAAATTGTACATAACCTTTTCTCCTTTCTTGGATTTAGCTATTCTTGCCTTCTGATATTTATTATGTTAAATTTTTAGGATAAATTATTCAAGTACGGATAAAAAGGTAACCTACTGGCAGAAAGAAGCGTATTATGATTATAGATGAAAAAGACTGTTTAAAAGAAGTTGAAAGTTTTGATAAAACAGGTTTTAATTATACATTATCTTTAATAAGCGGAAAGTATAAATTAACTGTTTTATATGCGATATACAGGCATGGCGTTATTCGTTTCAACAGTTTGCAAAGGTATTTGAATATGGTTTCACATAAAACTTTGAGTGTGGTTTTAAAAGAACTGGAAAAGGATGAGCTTATTATAAGGAAAGAATTTCCGCAAATTCCGCCCAAAGTTGAATATTCTCTTTCGAAAAAAGGGGAATCTTTTATTCCGATTTTACATTCTTTATGTCAATGGGGGCTAAAACACAGAAATTAACAATACCCTATTTAAAAATTTTGAAGATTATTAATGAAATGAAACTATAAAATATGAAAAATTTTTCCGACTTCAAAAATGAAATTTCCAACTTAGAAATGAAAAAATAACGTTGCCCGAAATTCTCAAACTGGTTGTTTTCTCAAACTAAACGTAAAAATACAGCTCTCTAAAAACTTTTTAAAATGAAAAATTAAACCGGATTTCAGATAACCTGAAATCCGGTGTTTAAATCCGGAAACGGTGGGATTCGAACCCACGATACAGGTTGCCCCATATAACACCTTAGCAGGGTGCCGCCTTCAGCCTACTCGGCCACGTTTCCTCGGCAACAAATTAATAATAACATAAATATATTTTTTTTCCAAATTAAAATCCTGATTGAAAAATCAGGATTCAAAATATACTCTCAACTATCTTAACAGACAGGGGGTAAATATAACGTTTGGCTAGATATTTTTATCAAAACCAAATGCTTGAACCCCTACTTCACAGCCTGCAGCTTAACCTGAATTCCTGATTCAGCATTAATTGTAACTGCATTGGATACTGCCATCGCCCTGCGTTTTTTAGCTCCTCTTAATATAAATTCAACTCCGCTAAAAGTATTGTTTGTTGGGGTTGCAATCTTTTTTAACATATCCTGTTGTCCTTTCCGATAAATGTATTTGTCTGTATTATACTTATCGGCATTTTTCGAAAAAACTTTAGGATTTTGGAGTAAATTTTTACAAATGTTTACATATCTAAAATCTTTTTATAAATATCATTTTTGTTCAAATTATAAAGCGTAGAGAGGATTATAGCGATTTCCTTCGCCTTAAATCCCTTTTCCTGCAATTCTTTGATTTTAAACTCAACATCAGTTATTTCGGACTTTTCATCAGCATAAATCATGCACACAATTTCGCCCTTAATTCCATCCTGAAATTTTCTGGTAATTTCATCAGCACTGCCTGTTACAACCTCTTCAAAGAGTTTTGAAAGCTCTCTTGCAAGGGCAAAACGAGCATTAGGACGTGCTTTTTGTATGGCTTTTAATGTCTTTAGAATTCTTTCCGGCGAGTCATAAAACACAGTGTTAATGGAATTAAACTTCTTTGCAGTTTCTTCAATCTGCTTTTCGGAGCGCGGAATAAATCCGATGAATGCAAACTCTTCTCCGCATCTTGGTACAGAGGAGAGGAATGTTGTCACAGCACAGGCGCCGGGTAATGATGTAACGCTGAAACCGTTCTTAATAAGTTCTTCTATAATCACCCCTCCCGGGTCGCAAATCATCGGTGTGCCAGCGTCTGATACAAGCGCAATGGTTTTTCCCTCTCTAAGTTCGTTAAGGAAGAAAGCAACTCTTTCCCGTTCATTATACTTGTGATATGAGATGCATTTTGTTCTTATTTCGTAATTATTGAGGAGTTTTTGCGTTACTCTTGTATCCTCACACGCAATAAAATCAACCTCTTTTAGTGTTTCAACTGCTCTAAGAGTAATATCCTTAATGTTTCCAATAGGGGTTGGAACTATGTAGAATTGAAATTTACGTGCTGACATATTTATATTATAATTGAAAAATGAAAGTATATCGTATCAGTCAATATAATCCCAATTTCTCGTCACATGTTTTAGGGTATGACGACGCTGACTCCAAAGCCCGCAGAGATTATATTAGAGAACATTATAATTCGTATACAATGCCGTATTACAGCATTTATGAAAAAGAAGGCCGGCTTGAAGAGTATGAATTAAACAAACTAGTAAGCTCGCTGCGAGGTGAAAAATTAAGTCAGGATTCTTTGGAAAATGTGATTACAAAAGTCCGGCCCAAAGTTGAAGCTGTTATGGTTGAGACTCCGAAAGAGGAAGTGAATTATGAGCTGATGAAGAGTGTTCCGCTATATAATGTTGATTGTATATGGAGCAGTAAAACGCCGAATTCATATAGAGGGCAGTCTCCATTTGAAAATCCGTCAAGCCTTAAACTATTGAAAGATGCTGGTATTAAAACAGTGGTTGATTTATGCGGATATACGGGGTTTGAAGATGTTGTCTGCAAAAACGGTTTGGAATATTTTGAGTTTTGCGTCAGTGAGCGCTTTTTTGATAAAGACATCTTTTCTACAAGAACAGACACTTGCGCAAAACTCAATAACGAGAGTTTTCTGAACAATTTTGTAAAGTTTATACAAACAATGCAGAAAGATTATGTTTATATCGGCTGTGAGTACGGCAAGTATAAAACAGACAATGCATTAATGGTTAACAAATTTTTCAATCCTGCTTTTGAAGATGGAAAGAACTATATAACAAGTTATAATAAAGAGTATTTACCTTGTTTACGAAACCTTTACAATAACTTAAAGCCGGAACACAAAACACTTATGGGCTGGACAAAAGAATTTGATTCAAACTTTTTGCCCAAATTATTAAAGTTAATTAGATAGTACGGGTTGTACGGAATGTTTTAATCCCACTTAGTTTTTTCTAAGAAAGTTTTGATTGCGTCTGTAAGGCTCTCCGGTGTTACCAGTGATGTTTCACCTTCAGGCGGTATCTCTTTAGCAGCTTCAATGATGCTTGAGCGAACCTTGTTGTATAGACTTAAAGTCACAAAAAGAAGAATGGAAGAAATTCCCACTCCGCCCATAGCGAGCAGGAATTTCTTTGCAACTTTTCTCTTGCTTACAGGCTGCTTATAAGGAATAGAACTGCTTCCCATATCCTCCGGTTCTGCAATTGCCGGAGATGCAAGCGTAAGCATAAGTAGAATTGTAATAATTTTATTCTTCAGCATCTTTCTTAACAGGCTTTCTTGTTCTTTTTTGTGAATTTCTGTTTGGTCTGCGTGTACGTTTTGCAGGTTTAGCTTCTGCTTCGGGTTCTTCCGCTTTAACTTCTGATTGAACTTCTGCAGGTTGTTCCGGCTCATCTGGTTTAATGGCAGCGTTTTCAGCAATTACAGGTGCCATTTCGGAAGCTTCGTTTATGACTGTTTGAGCTGTATTTTCTGCAAGAACATCAGCCTCTTTGATTTTTCTGCTTCTGCCTCTTGCTCTACCTTTTTTAACTTCTTTTTCTTCTTTAATCTCATTAACTTCGGTCTGAGCAGTTACAGAAGGGTTTTCACTAACCTGCTCAAGTTTTTCTTCTTGTATTGGCTGCTGTTGTTCTTTAACTTCTTCTGGTTTATTGAACTTGTTATTATTGAATTTTTTCTTGTTACCCATAGGAAGTTTTAATTTTGCTGCTTTAGCACGATATTCGCCTTCTGATGTTGCAGAAGCAAACTTAATATCTTCCATAATATAACCGTTACCCTGACAGTGAGGGCATCGTTTTGCAAAAATTTCACTGATTGCCTGTCCCTGACGGTGTCTTGTCATTTCAACAAGGCCTAAATCAGAAAGCTGGCCAACCTGCGGTTTTGCTTTGTCTGCTTCAATTGCCATTTCAAGCTCTTCCATCATAGCAAGCTTGTCAACACGCGAGGTCATATCAATAAAGTCAATAATAATCATACCTCCAATGTTGCGGAGTCTAAGCTGGCGTGCGATTTCGTGAACTGCTTCGATATTAGTTTTCAGAATTGTTTCGTCCTGAGTTGCAGAGTTTGTAAACTTACCGCTGTTAACGTCAATTACTGTAAGAGCTTCAGTTGTTTGAATAAACAGATATCCGCCAGATGGCAGATTAACTTTCATCTGCAGAGCTGCTTTAATTTCTTTGTGTATATCCATTGCAACTAAAAGCGGTTCAGAACCTTTGTATAGTGTGACGTTGATGTTTTTATTCATGTGCCAGTTCTGGAGTATATTTTGAACTCTATTTAAGGCAAAAGCAGTGTCGACAACGATTTCTTGAGTTTCTTCACTGCAAGCTTCTCTTATTACTCTGTATAATAAATCCTGATCTCTGTATAGGAGGCTTGGCGGAGTCATGCTTTCAGCAGAGGTAATAATATTGTTCCATTTTTCAAGAAGAATTTCTAAATCTTCTTGAATATCGCTTTCAGACTGGCCTTCTGCTTCTGTTCTTACAATTACCCCGACACCTACCGGTTTGAGCAGGTTTAAGATTGATTTTAATCTTGCTCTTTCCTTTGCAGATGTAATTTTTTTACTTACGTTAATTCCAGGTTCATTAGGCATAAGTACCAGAAATCTTCCCGGAAGAGAAATTTCTGTTGTAACTCTCGGGCCTTTGTGTCCTACAGGTTCTTTAACAACCTGAACAACTATTTTCTGTTTAGGTTTTAGCTTATCCTGTAAAGCGCCTTTACCCATAACATCCTGAGCGTGTAAGAAGCCCATTTTATCAGAGCCTACATTAACAAATGCTGCTTCAATTGACGGTAAGATATTTTCAACCTGAGCAAGGTAAACATCACCGAGGATAATTTCTCCTCTGTGAACATAAAATTCCGCGACTTTTCCTTTTTCAATAACCGCAGCAATATTATCGCGCTCGGCTATAACTATTTTGTTAGCGACTGTTTCTTTCATCGTTTTTAAATCCTTTTCTTATATGGGGTAAAAAGTACATACGTACTTTTTACATCTCGTTTAAACTTTCATTCAAAAATCTGACTCTCGTTATATCAAATATTTGATCAGGGTTTACCAATCTCATCAAGTCATCAGCTCTCAGAGCAGGAATGTCAGACCCTTGACCGGTTTTTAGACATATGAACAGATTGTTGTCTTCAAATCTATATGTACCTATAGATTTCTTAAAATCTGTTGTTTTTTCAAAACCTTTTTTGTTTTTCTTCGTGATTAAAATCTCATTTGAAGATAAAACTTTATCTACATCATACCGAAATTTTTCAAAATTGTAAAGTGAATTTTCATTTGATTTATAATATGGAGTTATGCGGTATTCAGCCCACTGAGCTTCAATATCTACAGCCTTAGCGTATCTTTCTATCCTCTTTACAGCGGTTATTTCTGCACCTTGCGGAAGGTTTGGATTAATAACTTCTTTTATTTCTTCTTCATTAAGGTTATCATAAATTTCGATATCAACCAGTTCGCCTTCGCTCTGAGCGAATAGAGGCAGTGCAATTCCCATTGAAACCTTCATTGTAGGATTAAATCCGAGAGAATAAACCATATTCAAACCGCATCTTGCAAGAACTTTGTGGAAAGTATTCTGCCAGTCGAGGTGTGAAAAGTATCTCAGAAGTCCTTTCTTAGTAATTGTAAGTCTGTATCTGTAAACCGGAATATTCGGGTCGACATGTGCTCTGGTTGGGTCTTGAGGTACAATAGCAGAAATCTTTTCTGCTTCTTCTGAGGCTGTGTAAGGCTTGGCAAGAACTTTATGTGTTTTTAATGAAGGGCATACACCGCAGTTAACACATCTGTGTTCACATGTCGGTTGTAAATTAAACTCACAGCCTTGCTCGAACGCCTCCTTATGCTCGTTTTGCAGCCATTCTTTGCTTAAGCCGACATTAATAAAATCCCACGGGAGAGTTTCATCAAGCCTGTATTCTTTCTGGGCAAGTTTTTCAAGAGAAAATCCGCACTCATCTGCAGTTTCTTTCCATACATTTTTGTCAAAATATTCACCCCAGGCATCGAGGTAGCATCCTTTTTTATAAAGCGCTTCTATGTATTTGCACAGGTTTGCATCGCCTCTTGTAAGAACTGCTTCAATTTGTGAAACAAACTTTTCGTGATAGTTAATTTTTACCCCTTTGATATGTTTTGTTTTTTCTTTCAGGTAATTTATATGTGCTGTAACTTCGTCTAAATCCATTTGCGGACACCATTGGAAAGGCGTAAATGGTTTAGGAACAAATATTGAAAGCGTACAGGTTATTTCAAATCCGTGTTTCAAATCTTTTTCACGTTTTATAAGTTTTGCACGGTACTTAATCTTATTCAAAAGTTCCGCCATTTCGTCCATGTCCTCAAGAGTTTCAGTCGGGAGCCCCGCAATAAAATAGAATTTTATCTTTGACCATCCGTTTTCGTACAACGTAAGCGCTGCATTAATTATTTGTTCTTCTGAAATATTTTTCTTAATAAGGTTTCTTAACCTCTGGCTTCCGGCTTCAGGCGCAAGTGTCATTCCTGATTTTCTAACCGAGTGCATAAGATTTGCAAGCTCCAGATTAAAGCCGTCAATTCTCTGGCTCGGGAGTGAAACTGAAACTTTTTTCTTATTGAAATCAACAGCCAGTTCTTTTATAACTTCTTTAATATTTGAATAGTCGTTTGAAGAAAGCGACAGAAGCGAGTATTCATCGTATCCGGTATTTTTAATGAGTTCTTTTGTAATCTTTATTATATCTTCTGCGGATCGTTCCCTAATCGGCAGGGTAACGTGTCCGGGCTGGCAGAAGCGGCACATTCTTCCGCATCCGCGTCGTATTTCTACTATAGCCCTGTCGTGCACAGAACTTGAAAATGGTATTGGATAAGATGTCGAAGCGTATTCAAGTGTCAGCGGTGCAAGACGTTTTTCAACTGTTTGACTTACTCCCGCCCCCCAGCAGCCTTTGAGTTTGCACAACTGCTCAATTCTTTGTCTGCGCGGCATTCCTTTTGTTTTTTCGAGAACTTCGCAAACTTCAACCATCATTTCTTCTCCGTCCCCGATACAGAATACATCAATAAATTCTGCAAGCGGAAGCGGGTTAAAAGTACAAGGGCCGCCGGCTAAAATGATTGGTTCATCATCACGTCTTTTATCGTTTCTTACGGTTATTCCTCCCATTTCCAGCATTTTTAAAACCGTCGGATATGAAAGCTCGTATTGAAGCGAAAAACCAACTCCGTCAAAATCTTTGAGAGCTCTTTTTGATTCAACGCCGTATAAAAATTCTGGTTGGAAATCAGGTTCAGGCGCATACACCCTATCGGCCATCATGCGGGGGTGAGAATTTACTCTGTCATAAATAATCCTCACGCCCAGATTACTTATCCCGATTTCGTATTTATCAGGGAAAACAAATGCGAATCTTACTTTAGCAGAGTCAAAATCTTTATTGTATGATAAAAATTCTCCACCTACGTATTGATAGGGTTTTGTGGCTTTGTATAAAGCTTCCTGCTGATCTCTAAAAAAACAATTCATATATTAATAATACTATAAAAATTTGAATTTATTTCCTATTTTTCTTCCCCCTTTATTTATCCCTTGCATTTACCCCCTTGTATAAATTTTTTCAGGTGCTATTATCAATAAGGATTTAAGCAAAACCCTTTTTATGCTGAACATTAAATAGTATGTGATTAAGAAATATTGTGTTTCCTGTTCGTTGGAATACATCTATTTATATTGTTTAGATTGGGACTAATACATAGGAGAAAGGAAAAATGGAAGAAGAAAAGGTTATTTCCACACAAGACAGCCTTACACCAAGTGCAACCGTTCATGAATTAAGTGAAAATGTTATGACTGGCAAGGCTGACTATAGTAAAACAAAAATGTTTACACTTGCAATTGCAGCAGGTGCTTTTATTGCTTTTGGCGCACAGGTGTCATTAACTGTTATGACAGGTGATTCTAATATGGGCTGGGGCTTTACTAAATTAATAGGTGCAATGACATTCGCAACAGGTTTGATGATTGTTGCGCTGACCGGTGCAGAATTATTTACCGGTAATGTAATGATGACGTTTGCTGTATTGGAAAAGAAAGTAAGCCTTCTTAAATTATTGAGAAGCTGGACTGTTGTATACATTGCAAACTTTTTAGGCTCAATACTTGTTGCAGGTTTAATCTATGGCGCAGGAATGGGGCATAACGGCGGTGATGCAGTGGGTGTTACTGCTATGCAGACTGCTTTTTCAAAAATCAATCTTACTTTTGGAGAAGCATTCTTTAGAGGTATTCTTTGTAACTGGTTAGTTTGTTTAGCAATATTTATGGCATCAACTTCTAAACGTGTAATTGGTAAGATTTTTGCAATTTTCTTCCCGATTATGACATTCGTTGCATCAGGTTATGAACACTCTGTTGCAAATATGTTCTTTATTCCAAACGGACTTTTGATGAAGCATTTCCCTTCAATTGTTGCAGCATCAGGCATGACTCCTGACCAGCTGGCAACTATGACCTGGAAAGGGTTCTTCTTGCACAACTTACTTCCTGTTACATTAGGAAATATAGTAGGTGCATTTGTATTTGTTGTACTTTTATTCTGGACAGCTTATTTAAGAGAAGAACACAGACAACAGCGTTAATATAATTTATAAAGACCAATCCCCTTGCGGGTTGGTCTTTTTTCCCCTAAAAATATAGAATATAGTTATGAAAAAGAAGATTTTACTTGTAATACTGGCGATAATATTTATAGCAATTAATCCGGTTTTTGCCGCACGAAAGGGTGCAAAAACTGTAGAACAGCTTGATGAAGTAGTACTGGAAACCCCGGAAGAACAGACAGACAGTATCGAAGTTCCTCAGTCTGTTTCAATTACTGAGCAAAGAGCGCCGGAAGAAAAAACTTTAAAAGAAAAACTTCAAGATGTTTATCATCTTGAAGTAGAAAAATATGATAAGCCGACTTATCTGCTGGAAGATGTATTTACTCACAAATTTGATGAAAATTCGATAATGGATAGAACCCAGTTGTGGGCTGGTTATAATGGTGATATTGGTTTGCAGTTTAATCAGGATGGCTTAAGTCATGAACACACAACAAACCATTATGATATCAATACTATTAATGTCGGGTATGATGGTTTTTTGAAAAATAATAATGCTGATTTCAGGGTAATGATTAATATTGCTCCGTTTTCATCAAGAAATGTAATTCAGAATTTGTTTGCAGATATGTATGTAGCAACAAATAAAATACCTCATCACCGCCTTCTTGTAGGTCATTCACGTCCACCTGTGGGCTTGGAAGGTGCCTATGGACCGTTTGTTCTGCCATTTATTGCGCGTTCGCAAATATCCAGAAACTTTGGTACGGTTCGTAAACTGGGTGCAAGAGCTTCTGGAAGTTACAGTCTTGTTGATTATGATTTTGGTGTTTACAGCTCTGATACTTATTTTCAGGAATTTTTCCCGGGGGCTGAATTCATCGGCAGAGTTGATTTAAAACCACTCGGCAAAACTGATGGTAAATATGGAAAATTACTTGTTGGTACAAGTATGGATGCCGGTCACAGAGATAATAATTTTTGTGTTATAGGTGCACATGTCCAGTATGATTACAAACGTTTTATGGCAAATTTCGAATGGGCAAATGCAAATGGGTATAACGGCCCGTCCGGTCATTCGGTTGATAAGCACGCCAGCGGTTTTTATGCAACACTGGGCTATATGCTTACTAAAAAATTACAGCTGCTCGCAAGGTATGATGAATTTGACCCTAATCATGAAATTGATAACAATAAATCAAGAGAGTATTCTGTGGGCTTAAACTACTTTATAAAAGGTCAGGGGTTAAGGCTTATTCTAAACTACGTATTCTGTCAGAATGAAGCTGCAAAAGACTCTCATAGAATTATGCTCGGTACGCAGATACTGTTATAATTCCTTCTTTTTTTGTCTATCAAGTGCAATTTTCTGGAGCTCCTGATATAATTCATCCTTCTCAAGAGCAGCATAGATTTGTTTTTCTTTTTTGATGTAACATCCCGGGTCAATTTTGTTGTATTCTCTGTATGCAACATCTTCTGCCAGCATAGCATCTTTTTCCAATTTGCTTATTGCCCAATCGAAAATGTCTTCATCTGGTTTATGTTTTTTCAAATCTTCAAACAGTTCTTTGTTGGTTCTTGACTCATAAGTGCCTTGCTTTATTACTCCCCAGTGATTTATTGCAACTGTTCTAATCTGCTGCCACATATTTTTTATACCTTCTGCCGCAGGCTTAAATCGTTCATTAAACAAGTTTATATCATTAAAGTGTAAGGCGTCCCGCAGACCGTTAAGAAATTTTGCATCCGGACATTCTTTCGGGTCAAAGATTTTAAAATTGGATTTCTTTATCAGCATGGTTATAAAATCTTTTCTGTCCTCAATAGATTCTTGAGTGAGATACTTTTGGGCTTCGCTGCCTAAACCTTCTGTTCTCAGCATATTGCAAATTTGCAAGAAATGCTGGAACTCATGTCTTATAGCGCTTAATATTTCTGTTTTTGGGGTTCTTAATTTTAGTCCTGCCTGAATTACATTATCTAGAAAAGCATAAGAATAGTCTGCATACTTATCCGGTTCAACCTGAACAAGCGGAGGAAGAATTTCTGACGGTATATCAAGCTTTTTTGCAATATATTCGTATGATTTTTTCTCTAATTGTTTTCTTGTTCTTATTTTATGAAAACTATCAAGTTCATCTTGTGTCATTTTCAGTTTGTAGCTGAGTCCTGTGATGTATTTTCTGATAATACTCATTTCTCTGGCAGTGCAGGTATGGTTAATTCGCATTTTTATTATCCTCTTTTTTTATTTTAACCCCCCTAAAAAATAAATTTGCTAATATCATCTGTTTAGTTGATTACAAAAAGCGGAAAATAGATGATAATGGTGTAAAATAATAGGGGAGATTAGGGTCTCATGTTCAACAATATCAACAATAATAATAACGGGTTATTATATAATAATTCACAGTTGGGGAATGCAAGCAATGTCATTAACCTTGCATCTGTAAGGGCTAATCTTCAAAAAAGCGGATACACTTCTAATCCGTATGTTGACAAAACGGAGATTTCTTCGAGCGCTATGGAATTATTCCAGCGTGATATGGATATTAACAAGTTTACAAAAATAGCAACCAGCGATAAGGAAGATACGTCACATATTGAAAGGGTTAAAGAGCTTTTCAAGGAGGGCGTTGTAGATGTTTATGAAGATGATGTTTTTTCAAGTCTTGTAACAAATCAGAAATTATGGGATGATTTAAGTTTATAAATATGATAGAATACCTGTATGGTATCGTCAGATTATTATGTACAGGACAATTCTGATATAGAAAATAAAACGCTTGAAGCAGCCAAAAACCATTACAAAAACGGAAAATATTCGGAAGCTTTGAAGCTGTACTTGAGTTTGCTTAATACAAGTATTTCCTTTAAATTGTATTACGAAATTGGCAGATGTTATTATAAACTTGACGACTTAACCAGAGCAGAAGAATATTTTAAGAAATCTATTGCGCTAGAGGGGCTTAAAAATTCGTCATATCTTTATCTGGGGAATATTTTTTATAAACGCATGGATTTGAGAAATGCAATTGAAAACTGGGCAGGAGCCTATGCTTATAAACCTGACGATGAAGCTGTGTGCCTTAATCTGGCAACTTCATATTTTTCTAAAGGTATGAAATTTCAATCAGTTTTTTATTATGAAAAATATTTGAAATACGCAAAAGAAAAAGGAAATTCATACGAGGTTATTAAAAGCAGTATTGATAAGTGTAATGAGATTGGTAACGAGTCGTTGCAGAAAGCAAGAAGAGCAATTTCAGCTAGAAATAATAAGTCAGCCATTGAATACTTAACATATGCAGTAAAAAATTTGCCTGTAAGCTTTGATATAAATCATCTTCTGGGTAAAGTTTATCTGGAAGAAAATGATTTTATGCATGCTTTAATATATCTTAAACAGGCTATGTGTTTAGACCATCGTTCTCTGGATGTACTTCAGAAACTTGCGTCAGTTTATATTAATCTGGGAGATTATACAGCTACTTATTGTACGATGAGAAGGCTGCTTCCGCTTGTTTTGCATAACCAGCAGGAGTATTTGAAAACAGTTAAGCTCATAAATGAGTTAAATGATTCTTTTGACGCGTACAGCTATCAGGGACATCTGGAATGGGCTAAGAGGTATGATGCTGATAACAATTACCATATGGCGCTTCTGGAATACGAAAATTGTGTAATATTAAAAGATTCTTTGAAGGATGAATTCGGCGAGAGAATTGAGCGGCTGAAATCTTTCATAAATCCGGAGGAGAGAATTATAAGAATATGCCTCGAAAAAGGAGGAACATATTACAGCAATGGAGATTTTAAAACTTCTAATAAGTATTTCTCAAAGGCAATGCTTATGGCTAATAAAAATTCTTCCGAGTATAAATTAGCAAAATCAAGAGTTATGGATGTTTAAAAAACTAAAAAAATTTTTTTACCTGTATATATTAAGAAAAAAATATTACCGTGTAGGTTCCTGTAATGCTTGCGGCAGATGCTGCCAGAAGATTTATGTTAAGCATAAAAACGTTATACAGACAGAGGAAGAGTTTAAGAAACTTCAAAAACTTCATCCGTTTTATACGTATCTAAAAATTATTGATAAGGACGAAACCGGACTTGTATTCGAATGCATGAATCTTGATAAAGAAACTAATAAGTGTAAGATACATAAAAAGCGTCCGGGAATTTGCAGACGCTATCCGCAGGAAGAACTGTTTATGATGGGAGGCACGCTTGCAGAAAACTGCGGTTACAGGCTTGAGCCGATTGAAAGTTTTGAAGAAGTTTTTGAAAGAGTATCAAAAAAAAGCCCGTTTTAAACGGGCTTTTTGAATTAGCTGAGCAGCTCTGGATTTGTTAATTTGATTCTTTCCAAAATCAAATTGCCCTTGCTTGTATTTGTATAGAATTGCAGACCATTGCACAGATTTGTGAACTTTTGTGAGTTAGCGTCAGAGTCCATAATTGCATTATATTGCTCAAGATAATATTCTACAGAGCTGTATGTAGAGCCGCTGTCTTCCTGCAATGCCCTGCGCTCTAAATAAGATAAAGAATTAAAATACTCCATATACTTCAAAGCTGCTTCATAATTAGCTCGTTGTTTTTCTGCAACCTCAGCTTTAAGTGTTTCTAAATTTTCTTTATATTTATCGTAGCTATAACTACCATATTTGTGTTTAAGAATTTTTTCTGTATCAAAATGTCCATCTGTTAATAAACTTTCAAGTGTTTCTTTTGTTATTTTGCCGTCAGTAGCGAAATCACTTATTCCTCCATCATATAGTTCATTCCATCTGCCGATATTAATCTGATCTGCCTGAACAAAAGCATCAAGTATATCAGGATATTCTCTATATAGCTGGATAAATTCATCTACGTCCATTCCTTCTTCCGGAAAACTCTCAATAAAGCTTTTATCATTATCAAGCGGCTCTTGGTTTTCTATATAAGCTTTGATTTTTTCAGCATCAAAATTCTGTCCAGTTAACAGCTCTTTTAATTCATCCATGCTGATTGAGTTACTGTTGCCGTAAAATTTATCAACTGCTTCCTGGTCTGCAATTTCATAATCTCCATACTTGTTCATTTTTACAAGTCCTGCATCAACAAATGGCTGCATAACCTCCGGATAGATTGTACAGGCAGTAATCAGGTTTTCCTTCAGATTTATTTGCGGACCGCCGGAGCCATACCAGGCTGCATCATACGCTGTAAAAGTTTCTCCCATACAATCTGTGGATGCTCCTGTTGTAACGCCTGTTTCTATTGAACCGTTGTCTTCTTTTGTTTCTTCTGAAGCCGCCGGTTTACTGCTTGAAGACGATGTTGAAGTATTGGTTGTATCTGATAAGTCAGAAATATCATTATTTCCACCTTTTAATACTCCGATAAATTCGTATTCAACTCCATCGTACTCTCCGCTTATTGTTGTTTTTCCTGTTGTTGAATCAGAAGTGACTTTGATTGAAGAGATAACACCTTCTGACTTTAATTCTTTTAATTTGCCCAGTGTTGCATCAAATCCATCCTCTAAAAGGATATCCAATACTTCATCAAATTTAAATGTCGGACTGCTCTGCTGGCTGCTTTCTGAGGCTTTTGACGACTGGGACGAATTGTTTGTCGTTGTTCTTGTTTGAGATGTTTGTAGTGATGTTAATTCCATTTTTTACTCCTTATTTTGACTGCTGTAATTAAATGTCTTTATCTTATTCTTTTGCTGCACAATAACGTTAAATGATGTTTTGTTGGACTTTGTAGTAATGCATACGCCGTACGCTATAGGTAAATTTTTTGTATCACCGGAAATCCGAAAATTTTCTTTAAGCCATTCTTTTGCATTTTG
>UMDC01036513.1_pt1 | contig 20506 bp, 15 predicted proteins | sample 1964391 | NCBI WGS metagenome assembly UMDC01 (sample SAMEA4835984, study PRJEB28245) | human gut metagenome | biome: gut microbiome; material: fecal sample | place: Denmark | collected 2008 | reverse complement strand
GTTAAATCAAAGTGTTGCGGAATTAAGGTTATCTTAACAGATTCTAAATCTCTAATAGCATGTGATTCCTCTTTCTTTGTTATTTTATTATCTGTTTTTACTTGATAATTTGATACCCGTTCTCTCTTTATTGCTTTTCTGCAGCCGATAAGATTCCAAAAGCTACTAATAATGAATAATAAGCAACAGATTCTTTTCATTTTTTGATATTTTTAGCAGGTTTTTCAATCTTTGGAATAATTTGAATGACAAATCGTTTGTTATTGTCTTCTACAATATGATCCCGATTTATACCATTAAAACCACTTCCTGCAATTATTATTTCTGTATTACTATCCCTAAAATTCAAGTGTTTCCATTGGTAATACAAGGCAAGTGCCCTACGATAACTAAGTTCGTACATGCCAATATGGTCTGGATTAAACGTGCCAGCTCTCAGTTCTTCATAAGGAATGGCTGCTGTACCTTCTATTACTAATAGATATTTAAAATCTTTGTTGTTTGAATTGAGAGATTCGATCAAATTCTTTATGTCTGTACCAACCTTGTCAACAGTTGCTAGGTACTCATCTTTGATAACATCCTTGTTTGGTTCGAAGATTTCTATGCCAACAAAATCTTTAGCATAAAACATTCTTTTCTGCTCATCGTATTGGAGCGATGAAGAAGCTGTCAGTGTATTGAATTGATCTTGCAAACGAAGTATTTGGTTTAACTGTTCGTTAGTCGCATTAGCTTTACTTAAAGCATTTTCAAGTTCTGCTTTAGCCATTTGCAATTTTCTATTAACTGCTCCCATAGCAACCACTACAACAATGAACAAGACCAACATGGCAAAAAACATACTGGTCATCAGATCAGAGTAACTTGTCCAAAAGAGTGTTTTTTTATTGTTTTCAGCCATCATTTTATTTATAAACCTAAAAGTTTCATAATTAACAATGCTAACAAAGAAATAAAAGAACCACAAATACATATAGGTGTGTAATATTCTTTGATAATTCTTTTAATACTTTTCTTTTCATTGTTGTCAATTGTTTTATTTTCTTTTACTCCAATAATCTCGTTTGACTGATTTTGTTGGTTAAGAGTTTTATTTATTTTATCAAGCACATTTGCTAAATCTGAAATCGCTTGTAACTGGTTTGGGGTTTTTTGTAGCTTTTCCATAACAGCTTCCTGTTGTGCTGCAAGAGCTGCTTCTAAATTTGCTTTTTGTGCAAAAAGAACTTCATTTATCGCTTCATTCTGACGAGCAAAAGCATCCTTTATTCCTTTAATACCTTCCTCAAAGGTTTCTTTTATGCCATCAAATGGATTGTCTATCTGGCTGATTCGTTCATTAACAGCAATCTGTTGCATTTTTATGCTATCAGCTAGTGAATTTTGTTGTTCTTCTATAAGAAGTCCTATTTGATTATTCTGTTCCTGAAATCTTCTTGTAAGTTCAGCAATACTATTTGAAACACTATCACTAAGATTAGAAAGAGCATTTTGCAAAACAGAATCAATAGATGACATCTGTTGTCTCATCATGCCTTGCCTGTCGCGGACAAATTCTATCTCATTTTTGAAATAGTTACCCAGTTCTTCAAATATAAGTGTCCGTTCTTCAATTGAACCGATTTTTTCATTAAGTTCTACTACTTTAGAAATATATGTTTCAGTGTTAGCAATAAATTTGAATAGACGTTCTAACTCATATGTGCATCCTTGAAGTTTATCATAAACTTCGATATTAGCTTTAGTTATCTTATCAATATTTATTCTGTCAATAGCTTCAAGAAGTTTTACTTGATCTTCATAGTTGTCTTTAACGGAGTTAAGAGTCTCCTTTAATTCGCGAGTATTACCAGCGAACGTGCGATTAAATTCGTTAAGATCTTGTGTCATTTTTAGTAATGCTCCTGTAATGTCATCACTCAATTTGGACATCAAATCTGTTTGAATCCAGGTTAAAAATTTGTTTCTATTTTTAACCATCTCTGTTCTGGCCTCATTATAATGCGCTGTTGATTGCTTAGTAAAAAATACACCTGCTAAACTGGCAATCATTGCGATACCGACATCTGTTAGAAGAATTTTAATCCCGTCGGTATTCAAATTTGTTCCTGAAAGAAGATTTGCAAGATCATTCCAAGCAAACAAAACGATACCGAAAGCTATTCCAAAAATTGTGGCAATAAGTCCCCAATACAAAGGTACAGTTATCATTGTATCAACTTCGTTCTCCAAGGATTGTGAATTTCTATTTACAATCTCTTTTAGGATATGATAATCAAAAGTCTTATTCTTATTATATTTTAGGTAAGAATTTATATCACTTAGCGTTTCTTTAAATTCTCCTGAAGCAGAATCGTTTGATAAAACAGTATAATCTTCTTCAACAACAACTGTCGTGTCGTTTGATGAAGAAAATAGATTTTTAATTCTTTTAATCCGAGCTTCATTTTCTATATAGGTCTTATACTGCCATACTAAGACAGTAAAGACAATTACTGCAACAATAAAATACTGTATTTCCATTTTTATTCACGAGTTAACTTTATTTGTGCTTTTTTTGTTACATATAAATAATTATTAGCGAGTACTCCTTCTCCCCATTTTCCAAGACTTATATGGTTTGCATTGTCCGTCCTATCAATGATTTCGCATAAACTTTCAAGTTCCGAAGGGTTCTGTGAATATTGTTTATGTGGTCCCTTGTCTACATTGAAAGTAAAAGACACATTTCCCGTATTTTTTACTTTTCCAACAAAAGGAGCAGAGGCGTTCATGGTTCGTTTAAGACCATGCTCTTTATCAATATTAAAAAACAACAGATCTGATTCGATATTATCATTAAGAGACGGTTCATAAACAGATAGTCTCTTTCTTAGGTTCTCAATTGTCTTCGTCAAGGAAGCTATTTCTTTTTCTTTTTCTTCCGTGATTTCCTTTTCTTTTTCTTGATTTTGATGAATTAGATTATTGTATTTCGATTCCAAAATTGAATATTCTTGAATCTTTTTTTGCAAATCTTCTTTCTCTTTGGATAGCTCTTGGATTTGATTATCCTTTTTTTTGTTGGAATCACTTAAAATTTTAAGTTCATTTGGATCTGCAGGTATATATTCATAATACTTATGGAGAAGATCAAATAACTTATTGAGTTCCGACAAACCTTTATTAATATCAAATATGTATTTTAATTCGCTCATGTTAGATATATTTAATTATAGATTTTGAAACTATTTTCAAATTAGAGTCCAATTCTCCAGGCTTTATGGTTAAAATGGATTTTGCTTCAGCATGAGATATTGACTCATTACTTTTTTGACAAAAAGGGTCTATAATTACAGAATGATTGTTTATAGCTTTTGATAAAAGCGATTCTTCACAAAAGAATTCAAAAAATAATTTCCCCTCGTTTTGCCAATATCTGTAATAAGGAGTTTTGCCAATAGTAGATTCAACGAAGGAGCCACTATCAATTGAAAGATTTGTATAGCAAGGCTCTTCTGATTTTGAAAGTGAAGAATTGAAAGATTCTTTCTTCAAAATTTCTGTATTTGTCATCTTCGTTCCATCATCTTTGCAAGACATTTTTTCTAGATTTTTAGCCTCGTTCTCAGATGTTACATTTTTCGTTGGTGTAACAGGACTATCGGCATTATTTCTTGCTGGTACATTAGCGTTCGTATTTATAGATTTTCCTTTATTTTTTGATTCTGAGGATTTTGCTACAGTTTTCTGTTTATCCTTATATGAATTTGTTTTTTTTTCACCACTACGCATTCTTTTAATAATATATAAGTAATCCTTGCTTTTTCTAAGTAAAAAATATATTAAAAGAGACATTATAATAATGACTGTAATACAGATAAATAATAGTATAACCAGAACGGATACTATGTCCTCTTTCTCCCAAACGTTATCAAGCATGATTATGTCCTCCTGCTTGTTTTTTGAAGATAGATTCACTAAGATCGTTGATAATTCCAATAATTGGATAAAAGAATAATGATTCTTCAATTATATCGTTTTTACTTATCTCCGTTGAGGCAAGTTTCATGTCGACACCTTTTTGTATGTATGTCTTCAAATCTCTATTAAAACAATCAGTTGCAAGAGATATAGATTGCTGATCAATGCCAAACTCGTTATTCAAAGGAATTTTATTTGGAATTGTTAAAAATATAAAGTCCCAAAAGGATCTAACTTCATTAACAATATTATCATAATATATAGGAATGTTTTCATAGGTTTGCTTATCAACAAGATCGTTTCCTTTTGTTCCTAAAAGTACATCCTTCACATTATTTACATTTACTGATGGTTGTTTCAAGAGCAATCCTCCCTTACAAGTAGCTTCCTTCGGATTATCTGAATTAATAATCAATTTTATGTCGGTACTAATGTCCACATCATATATACAAGTAAAAATTCTTGTTGTTAGTGTTTCAAGAGATTCTGTTACCGGACTTAATATAGATATAACTTTGGAACCATTACCACTAAAAGCTATATTCTTAGGAATACTTAGGCCTTTTGCTTTCATCAAATTAGCAATATGATACATGATAGATGTGAAAAATATATAAAATACAATTTTCTGGCTATTATCATTTGTAAGAACGCTATTGAAGTTAAGCTGCTCTTGAAGCTGCTTCTGTTTTACTTGTTCATTTTCTTCAAGGGAGAACAAGAATGATGCCACTTCTAAGGAATTGCCCTTATTATTCGCAGTTTTTTCAATAAGCATCTTCTGTAAATCATCGAGACCATCTAATTTATCAATAAATTCATCTTTGAATTGTTTGATGATACCATTAAGAGAACCATTCTGAACAGGAACTAATATGTTCCCAAAAATAGCATCAGCGGCAAAACGCATTGATGTTACTAATTTAACTCCATTTGCATCTGCTACAACTATATCTGTAGTTCCTCCTCCGATATCAATAGTGACAATATCGGCAACATCAGGTCTTGTATCTTGAAAGAAAGAATAAGGAGCAATAGATTCTGTAATGGAAATAGGTTTACCTTTTGGATTAAAATACTTTTTATATGCAGCAGTCCAAACGCTGTCAAATAAACCTCGTTTATAGTTTGACATACTAATCGGGTAAAACCATTTAATCTGAGTTTGATTAAGATTACCACCCTCTTGTATAACTTTAGTACGTATCATTAAGAATATTGACTCTATATAACATCTGATGTGCTCTTGATTATTAGGATCCGTACTCCATTTTAAGTTTGGAATATAGTCGTTATATTTTATGCCAACATCAGCTTTATTATACATAAATGCAGGAGATGCATTTCCAAAAGCGACATAAGGCCCTACCTTGGTTTCATTTATCCCTGCGTTATTTTTATCAATACATAATACTGTTCTGGTTGGAAAATGACACTGAGAATTGTTGTTTATCGACTCCGGTAAAAATTCTCCTCTAACATGCATTCTTATCAAGTCAGAAGGTTTACAAACCATACTGAATTGTGGGTTATCTTTATCGAATGCAAATGACTCAGGCATTTTGTTTGTTCCTGAAGTGTATTCAATATGAGTATTAGATGTACCTAAGTCTATAGCAAATGTTAAACTGGAATTACCAAGTCTCTGTTTAAATTTGGGGACTAGAATGCCAGTTGCTCGATTTTCTTTTCCTGGTTGATTAGTTAAAATACTAATAAATGCAGAATCAAAAGTTTTCTTTTCCAAGATATAAACCTTAGATCTAATATCTCCTTCTATATCTACATTTCTAATTACATAATCTGGAGAAAAAAATGAGTCATTCTCATTGTGACAAATACAAGAGCATTCCTTGTTAATATCAAAATCTGATAAGATAGCTATACGATAGTGTGCATCATTATCTGATTTAAACTTAATAGGAGGGAAAACACCAATCATAAAATCTTCTGGTGCTAACACTATTGCTCCTGTGTTATTTTCTTTATCAGCCTTCATGTCTAGCGTATATATTCTTTTGTATTCAATATCTCCTTTTGCGATAGGGATACGAAGAATTACTTCTACACCTGATGCTAATTCTTTTATTTCAATAAAATTTTTACCTGACGGAGTTTTTCCCATCAAATCTTCAGCACTAAAAAAATCGAAGAATATTTTATTTATAGGTAACAGATATCCTTCTTTGGTTCCTGCTTTCGATATTAAATTACCATTAAAAAAATCTACAGAATTAAATTCTGAAGGCAGTTTGATAATTTTATCATCAAGAAAATCACTGATAGTCAAATATGGGTAGTTAATATTAATACCAGGCAATTGCCTTAATGACAAATCGTTTTTGTCATAATATGGAATTCTAAATGTACGTCCGAACTTACAACCGTAATATTCCAAATTATCATATATACTATTAGTGTTTATTGGCAGAACAAGAGGTGTTTTTTCTAATTTAATATACTTTGTAGCTTGAATTTCAAAATCTGTATTACCTTTAATATTTACAGTCTTATAATGAATAGGAAAACCATTTATTTCAACTTGCTGTTCAACTGTTGTATTAACGGATACATTCAAAACTTCATAATTTGAATCTATAAATGATTTTTTACCGTTAACTATATTGTAACAGTTATTCTGTATCATGTTAATCTCATCTTTCAGACTATTATCTAATAAATAATACACAGCATCTAAGTAGCTAGATACTTCTGGAAAGTCTTTGTCGAAGTCAGAAATGGAGAATCTGAGTGTAAAAATATATTTTAAGTATTCAGGATCTCGTTGATCTAATGAACTATATTTTTTATCGAAAGCATAGTCTGTTCCAAAACATAAATATTTTGAAATTGCAGTTTCATCATTTGCTGTTGAGAAAAATAGTGTAGCAGGAGAAGTCGCACCAATTATATGCATTGGTTTTTGATTTGGACCAATATATTTTAAGATGTAAATGTTCTGCATTTTTCCAAAGTTATATGGATCTGAACCTTTGCCATCTTGTTCAAAAAACATTTTGAGAGATTTCCCATATGTCTTATGAGAAGTGTTTGAAGAATTAAGTAACTCATCTATGTTTTTTTTATTCCAAACTTTTATCTCAACACGATCCTTCATTGAGGGATAATTAAAGAATATCTGACCTACATCAAGAGAGTCTGATACCATTTTATGGTAAATAGAATCACCATGAAGCCTTTTCTCAATTTCACTTATAGAAAGATTATTCAAAGATTCTCCAGCCACCTTACGAAAAGCTTCTTTTACAAGTTCTATTCTTGCAAAAGGAGATGGAATTGATGTTATTTCACTCTGTGTTGTTGTAGAGTCTTTTATCCTATTTACAAATCCATAGTCATAGGTACTACGGGTTGTATTACTCCAATCAACAATGGTACTTTTTGTACCAGTTTCCCCTTTATTTATACGAAATATATATCCCATACTATTGGATGTTTAAGTTTTTATTACAAATATCTGATAATGTCTTATGGAATAATTCCATAAATGTGACTGGAGCACTTGAGTTTGCCGGAATAGAAGAAAGATTCTTTCCTAATAATTCATCAATTAGGTCATATCCTTTTTTTCGAAAAGGATTAAAGCCAGGATATGTAGGTTTTGAATCTCGTATCTTTTCAAGTCCATCAGAGTTTTTTATATCATTATCCTTATTAAATGGAGCAAAAGGAATTTCATTTCTTTCTAGCTCATTAATCCATTCTTCAAACATTTCCTTAAATTTGCTATAATTTGAAAAAAATGTACTGTTAAAGAAAGATGAGCCTAGTAATGAATCTCGATCTTTAGCCCATTTTTGTTCAAGACGATGGCTTAAATTTCGATTATTCAAATAACTATTCAGTATTGCCATCATAGAAAGTGGTTTTGTTAAAATATTTCTTGTTCTATTTCCTAAATCCGAAAAAAGAATAGAACCAACAGGATTTGTATTTAAACCAAATTCATGGAATGAAGTTGCTATATTACTTGAGAATTGTTTAGAATCAAAATCGATAATTGCTAAAGCTCCCAACAATTCTATAAAATGTGCATCGTTTGATTGGTTATTACCTCCATCACAATTATCATAACTTAGACTAGAAAAATCATCCCCAAGATAATACATGTCATTCAAAGTTGCGTTGCCTGTTACATTTTTCTCATAATAATGAAGTGCTGCCTTTGCTTTAGTTATGAATGAATCAGCTTGAATAGAACTTTTATCATTCGTTTTTAAATTAAAGTATGGCAGAAGTGAGACTGCTCCTACAGGTGCTGACATAAGTGCAGTATTATTACTTGTTCTGATTGTTTTTAGAATTAAAGGAAAACCACTGGCTCCTGTTCCTCCAAAAATAGAGCTGATTATAAAAACTTTGTCCCCTGTGACAAAATTAGATTCAAAATTGTTAAAATCTTCAGACTGCGTAAATTGATTCAGAACAATAGAACCTATATTAGGATTCCCTTTAAAACCTACATCCATTGTAGATGATAAATTATTATTAGAGAAAAGCATTTTAGTAAATGCTTGATTCTCTTGAGACATATCTCCAAGACCTAGGTATTTGTCATAATTTATACCTGCAGTACCAACTAATGACAATAAATAATTCTCGTCATTATTCAATGATGTTACTACTGTAGAAAAGAAATTATTATTAAATTTATTATTAAAAATAAGTTGATTCCTAATTTCTTCATATTGTCTTAAACAGGAAACTGTACGATCAAGGTCTCCATTAGAAACATCTGGATCAATAATTATTGGAATGATCTTACTCTCCATTTTCACTCCAGCAGCAAGAAGCATTGTTAAAGAACGTAATACTCTTGAGCCAGAACCTCCTATTGCAAATACATATAGATTCATAGGTTATTTTCTTTATTAGAATTTTTTGAATGGAATATATTTTGCTGGGCTCCAATTTTTTATAAATATAGAAACCAAAATAAAAAATAATATTGACCAAATTATGTTTGCAACACCAAAACCAAATGTGTCTATAACAGTCCAAATGTCAGATTCATCTATTTCATTATTTATAAGAGGTGTATTTGTATACCAAATAGCAACAATAAGATTTAAAAGAGCGTTCAGAAATAGACAGCCTAACCATATGAACATTTGTTTTCTTACAGGTTTTAGTATATAATAGAATAACACTGCAATAATTGCAGACAATATAACCATAACAAGACCAACGTGGATGTAACCGGGAACTGTTTCGTAAAGATAGTTATCTAACTCTTGACTATATAAGTCCCTTGTATAATAATAAATTGTTGAAAAGAATGTATCCATAATTTACTTGAGTTTTATGTTTATTGTGAAATAATTATTATCATTCTCTGATGCATCTTTAAAAGCTTTACTAACTCCATTGATTAGGTATGAAATACCATAAGTTGTACTATCCGCAGGTATGCCATTTCCCATATAATTTGATTTAACAACCCATTCTGGGATTATTATTGGGTAAAAGATTTTTAGTTCTCCAGGAGAAGGTTTAGAACCATTTGTTCTAATCGTGAATTTATAATTATCTTCACCTATTCTATCAATAGATTTAATAATATATTGAGTTGAGGTATTAGATGAAATAATATAATTTGAAATATTTTGTAAATCTTCTTCTTTCAGAAGAAGATTATCTAATGTTGTTTCAAATTCAAATTCGAAAAAGTCTTCTCTAACATCTTTTTCCCATTTTGATACTAATATTTCATATTCTTTATCATACGTGAACTTTTTCCGTTAAGTTTATATGGCACATTACAAGGCTTATGTAAAAAGTATGTACCGCAATTTTTAGAATCTAAAGGTAAACGAGTTATCTTACGTATATTCTCTTTACTGCCAAAAGCCCAAACATATAGTGGCAGTGGCTTGTTGCATTTCAAACCGCCAGGATAATATCTTCCATTAAAATTTACCATATACTTATAAATAGCAATAGCAAAATCTTTGTTAATCAGTTGTTTATGAAATTGAGATGTTATATCAGAGGCAGCTATAGCTAAATTGCCTAAATTTGTTGTGAAAACATAGTCAGAAATTAAAATGTTAACACAATCATTGCTAACACTATCCATCATCATTTCTAACATTTCGTCAAGCTTTGTATATTGAGCAGTACACTTACTTTTTATCGAACTCAAGAAATCCTTTTTATTTAAATTAATTCTACTTATAGATGTATTAATAAAATTAAGTGTGACATTCTTGATTTCGGTACTAGAAATAAGTCTATCATAGTAATCACCAATTAATGTTTCCATAGCAGAAATATCTCTCATATTACAATAACCGGCCATGCTACCTGAATTTTCGATATAAATATTTACAGAGATAGGGTTAAATGACTTTACAGTAGCATTAACTGGAATGTTTTGTTGTTTTTTTCTACCACAGCCAATGAACATAGTTGAGAAAAAGATAATGAATGAACACAAAAAAGATATTCGTTTAATTCTCATAATTATTGCTAAATTCAAATGAGAATACAAAAGTTGGTAGAGTTGCTTATTTATTTTCATTTGATTGTCAAATAATTCTCCGACGTGCCCCTGAACGGAAAGATCAATAAACAAAAAAGCGTGGGAACTGTACCAGTCGCTCGTTCCACGCTATAAAGGCTCTCGCATTGCCCAGTTCATCGAAACGAGCAACGCCGAAAGCCCCACGCCGATAGTATATAACTCACCCTTTCCCTCTTGGTATAAAGGTAGGAACCAAGAGGGTATAAAAGGGCTATACATATATACACCCGAGGGCATCCACCGTTGCTTTGTTTTTGATGAACTGTTTGAATTTGCGAGATTCTTATAACGTCAAAACCAAAGCGTCAAGTAAACGCCTTTCAATAATATGTCTTGTTTCCCTCCACATCCCTTATCATCGGCGTGGATAGGAAACATCACAAAGATATAAACTTTCTATTGAATTTATCTTTTTCCCTTTAAAAGTTTTTTATCAAGAAGATCAGAAAGGGAATGTTTCCGGATTTTGGCGAGCGTCACACACTGCTTCTACTAATATCTCGCTGGGAGCTACTCGATAAAAGAGTTTGAAATGATCACACTGAAAAACACGTACATCCTCAAAAGAAGTCGCTTTATACATATAAGGATGAATAGCTATTAAAGCCAATGTTTCCTTGATTCGCTGATAAACAGAACGACTGTAAGTCATGCTTCCATTACGGGTATTATAAAACAATATCGTCTGATGGAGTGATTGAACCGCAGTCTCAGACCAAACAATCTTTAATGCAGCCATGTTGCTACCAATTTATCTACTTCTGCCTGTGTATATATACGTCCGGCCTTGTAATCTTCTTCTGAACGCATGACCAGATCATGCTCAACTTCGGTAAGTACATAAGGAGTTGTTTGTTGATACACAACATTAGAATCCTGCATTTTCATAGAGGATGGTTTGTCTGATGATTGTTGATATTTTTTCTTTGTCATATCCTAATAACAACTTTCTGATACTAAGAACATCACAAAGATATAAACTTTTTCTTTGCTTTACTATTTTGTGTCAGAAAATAGTAGGGGAAAGAGGAATAGGCAAAAGGTTGGAAATAAAAATAATCCGCCATTCGATGTCTTTCTCCGTTGAAAGGATTGAATGACGGATTGTTTGTTTCGTTTTATTTCGGTTAATCTTTCCGGATAGCCGGTATGATAGAAAGCAGATAAAGAACGCCGATACTCATAACGGCAACGGCTCCTATCTGTGATTGCATCCAATCGGATACGATGCCCATGAAGAGCGGGAAGATTGTTCCTCCAAACAAACCCATGATCATCAAACCGGATACTTCATTCTTACGGTTAGGCAAGTGTAATAATGCACGGGTAAATAGCATGGAGAAGATGTTGGAGTTGCCTAAACCAACCAGGGCAATGCAGACATAGTGGGCGGCTAGCGATTGCATCGTAAACAATCCGATCATGGCTGCTACCATCATCAGAACACTGACAATGAATACTTTCTTCATGGGAAAGTAAGCAAGAAGGAAGGCGCCACTGAAACAGCCGATGGTTCTGAACAGGAAATATACACTGGTGGCAAGTCCGGCACCGGTAAGAGTCATGTCCAGACGTTCCATTAATAGCTTGGGTGCTGTCAGATTCAATCCGACGTCTATACCTACATGGCAAATGATACCTAAGAAAGAGATCAAAACCACCTTATCTGCCAGTAAGGCAAAACATTCACCGAAGGTAGAACTCTTGGTCTCTACAGACGAACTCTCATCGATGTGTGTCATACCCAGCAGGACGCAAGCGATAACAGCAATAACCAAAAAGATGAGGAATAACAGTTTCCAATTTCCCCACGATACGGCTGCCCAACCGGCGATGATAGGAGCCAGGAATGAGGCAATCGCCTTGACAAACTGTCCTAAGGTCAAGGTACTGGCCAAACGATTCCCGCTGACGATATTCGACAAGAGAGGATTCAGAGATACTTGCATCAGTGTATTTCCGATGCCTAGTAGCGAGAAGGAAATCAACATGCTGGCAAACGAATAGTTGAGCAAAGGCAATAAAAGGGCTGCTACAGTCACTACAATACTGAGTATAACCGTTTTCCGCTGACCGATCTTGTTCATCAGCATACCGGTCGGAACAGAGAATATCAGAAACCAGAAGAATACCATGGATGGCAACAGATTCGCCAAGGTATCTGATAATTGGAAGTCTGCTTTAACATAATTCGTTGCGATGCCGACCAAATCAACAAACCCCATCGTAAAGAAGGAGAACATCACCGGGATCAGCATCCAGATCATACTTTTTTGTTTTGTACTCATGACGTTATTTATTTTTTAGGGTAAACAGGCCAAGCTCCATCTTGGGTACAGACAAATGCTGCTGTCTCGACAGCTGTCTGATGAGCTTCTTTCAATGATTTTCCAGACAAAATAGAACAAACAAAGGCACCTGAGAAGGAATCGCCTGCACCAACCGTATCGGCAACCTTCACTTTCGGTGTGTTGATTGTTGATTTCTCGTTCTCTGAATAAATTGTACTATAGCGGCTTCCGGCAGTCAGAACCAAATACTTCAAGTTGTATTCTTGCATGATGCGACGGCAGCATGTATCTTCATCTCCTTCAAGCTTGAACATCGGGCGGAACATCTCCAGTTCTTCGTCATTCAGTTTAAATACATTCGCCTGTTGAAGCAAGTCTTTTATCAATTCTTCGGAATAATATTTCTGACGAATGTTGATATCGAAGAAACGTAAAGCCGATTCAGGAGTATAAGAAAGCAATGTATTCAGGGTTTTTCTTGATTCCGGACTGCGCTGGGCCAAGGTTCCGAAACAAACTGCATCTGCTTTCTTCACGATATGGATGGCTTCCTCTGTCAAAGGAATATGATCCCAGGCAACGCCTTCCACAATGTTATATGTCGGGATACCGTTGTTGAGTTCTACAAGTACAGTTCCAGTCGGATAATCAACTGTTGCTATGCAATGGCCGATACCGTTTTTGTCAAGTTCCTGAAGGATTTCTGTTCCTGCCAGGTCATTGCCAACAGCACTGATTGCATAACCTTCAGCTCCCAGCTGAGTTGCATGATAAACAAAGTTTACAGGAGCACCACCGGCTCTTTTTCCTGTAGGCAGAACATCCCATAGAAGTTCGCCTATTCCTACGATTACAGGTTTTTTATTTTCCATATATATTCAGATTTTGTTTTTTGTCATTTTCAATACACTTAGATTCCGTAAACCTCTGCGGCTTCAACTTCAAATGTTCCTCCTTCACCGAAAAATTCCCATTGAGTATATGGTTCTGTCGGGAAAACAAGATTGGTCATAGCTACCTTTCCGCCATTCAGGAATATTTCAACAGAGCATTTGTCAACAAATATTCTGAAATCATATTTCTTGTCAGTCGGAAGTTTTCCCCATGTTGCCAAAGCAAAATCATTTACATAATTGATCGCATTGGTCTTTCTGTTATCATGATTTTCTTTTGCATGTGGGGCACTCTTTTCGCCAAAGTCCACCAAGCCACTGTTTACCCTGTCCATAACAAGTTTTTTATCAGCAAGATCAAGATATATTTTCACATTCTCACCTTTGGAATTCTTCAACGTAAATCCGGCTTTCTTCGCATTCAATGGGTTGATGGAAACATTAAGTTCGTATGTCCCTTTGTTACCGTCAATCAACTCGCCAGCATCGTGTTTACCATCAACTTTAAACGGTTCTAGTTTGTTTGAAGTCCCGTTTCTCAATGTAGACAATTCATCAACAGGATTCGAAGCCATATAAATATGACCATCTTCTGAATAAAGGCTCAATTCACGGGGTAAACCTTGTGCACTGCGGAACTGCTTTGTTGGCACAATGTTGGCATATTGCCAGTTCGACATCCACGGCATTGCTATCACACGGTCACCGGTATTTGAGAATGTAACTGTTGCATAATGGTCTTTTCCCCAGTCCATCCATTTTGTCTGTTCTTTGGGTGTATCACATGTGAACTTTGTTCCGTCAAAGTCTCCGACAAAATATTCGGTTGCTGAGCCTCCAAACATACATCCGGGATTAACATTCACAATCATCACCCATTTCTTCTTGTCCGGATTACCGTCAACAGGCAATTCAAAGAAGTCTGGACATTCAAATTGGTTCGGTTGTATTCCATAACCTTCACCAAAACTGCTCATATAAGTCCAATCTTTCAAATCAGAAGAAGAGTAGAAACGCATTTCCTTGTCTGCAGAAACTATCATCACCCATTTCTTCTGAGGTTCATACCAGAATACCTTTGGGTCGCGGAAATCACGTAAACCGTCGAAGGGAGTGAGAATAGGATTGTTCTGGTATTTAGTGAAGCTTCTTCCATTGTCAGTACTATAGGCAAGACACTGTATCTGTCCGTTCTTATCGCTGGCTGAAGTGTAGAAAGCGACAATGGCTCCTTCTCCAAATCCGGCAGTATTGTTTTTATCAACTACTGAACTTCCGGAAAAAATATGTCCCATTGTGTCGCGTTCCAAAGCAACAGGCTGTTGTTCCCAATTCACCAGATCTCGGCTCACGGTATGTCCCCAGTGCATATTTCCCCACATAGACCCATATGGGTTATACTGATAAAACAAATGATACACTCCGTCTTTGTAAACCATTCCATTAGGGTCGTTCATCCAACCGAAGGAAGGCGTGAAGTGATATACCGGGCGGAAAGGTTCAACATTGTCCGTATTGAATGTGTCACTGAGCGCTATTTCTTTCCAAGTCACACATTCTTTGTCAATATTGCTTATACGCAATGTCACGTTTTTATCTTGAGGAAGTTCGAAAGGCACACAATAGTCTACTTTATTTCGTGCCAAACGAATATCCATATCAACTTCGCCTGTTTCTTCATCAAGCAAACATACTTTTGTTTCATTGGCCTTTTCTTCAATAGGTAGCAATATATATTTCGTTGGCTTATCAATAGAAATAATAGCTGTATTATCAGACAGCCAATCTACTTTATAAGCGATTTTATCAGATGGCGTACAAGAAGAAGCTAAACAAAGTGCCAATAGGCTTAAAAGTCCATAATTTGAAATTCGTAACATAATCAATGATATTAAGATTTAATTGCGACAAATGTATTTACACTAAATTTCAATCGCTATAACAAATGAAACAAAAGATATAATATTTGTATCATGGATGAATACATATTGAAAATCAGGCTTTATACACATAAAGATTTAGATATTTTGCATTTCAGTAGGAGTTTTCCCATATACTATTCTGAAGCATTTGGTGAAATAAGCCGGAGAAGAAAAACCGCAATTATACGCAATTTCACTTATCGTATATTTGTTCTGTTGCAACAGTTCCAAGGCTTTTTCCAGGCGATAATTCCTTAACGACTCAACTGGTGAGAGTCCTGTAAGTTCCTTGACCCTGCGATAAAGATGACCTCGGGACAAAGCAAGTTCTTCACTTAATCTCTCTACCCCGAAATCAGAATCGGAATAAAAGAGCTCGAGTTTCTGCATATATTGACGCAAAAACAATTCATCAGCCGTAAGCATATCATCCGGACGTTTGTCTTCTTTTTTCTGCGACTTTACTAAATTCTCGAAATTCTTTTTCCATTTTCTTCTTTCCTCAATGAGTGAAGCTATGCGTACTTTCAGATAATTTATATGGAAAGGTTTCTGAATATATCCATCAGCACCTTCCGATATTCCGTGAATCTGTTGTTTGATGTCGGTAAGCGCGGTGAGCAACAAGACTGGAATATGCGCAGTTGACTCATCCTTTTTTATGCGATGACATAATTCGAAGCCGTTTATATCAGGCATCATTACGTCGCTTAGCACAAGTGATATTTTCTCTGAAGACAAAACAGACAGAGCCTCTTTGCCATTACATGCTGTTGCTACCTTGAAATTTGTTGACAACACCTTTTTCAGAAAATCACGGACCTCATCTTCATCATCAACAATAAGTATTTTCTCTTCGTAAATAGAAGACAGAATACGGTTTGCTTCGGCTGAATCAAGCGATAGGACCTCGGTTGTCAGTTGTGAAGCACTATCTGTTTCTATTTCCTCCTGATTGAGATGTGCATTTCCTTTTTGCAGGCTAATAGTGAAGCGGGTTTTCACTCCCGGTTCGCTTTCTACATTTATATTTCCGCAATGCCTGTTTACATATTCTTTTACCAGATAAAGACCTATTCCGCTTCCACTTCTGCTATCTCCGGTGTGGAAACGCTCGAAAATAGAATCCAGGCGCTTCGCTTCTATGCCTTTGCCTGTGTCCTCAACCGTAATGATAAAACTGTTGTCCACGGTGAGTCCTAAAGTTATGCTTCCATATTCTGGTGTAAACTTGAAAGCATTCGACAATAAATTAACAATAACTTTCTCCATTTTGTCACGATCTATAAATGCTTCGCATTTCTCTTCCGGACAAACAAAGTTGTAAGTAATATGACGTATGGAAGCCATTCCATCGAAATAACCTTTTATATCCTGCAGGAATGTAGTAAGGTTGACTGGAACAAAATGCCACTTTTCGTCTGCTCCACTTTCCAGACGTTGGAAATCCAAAACTTGGTTGATCACTCTCAGCAGACGTGAAGCATTCCGATAGATCAACTTTATATCATTTTCATAGGCTGTTCCTTCTGTTTTGGATTGCAATTGCTCTAACGGAGATAAAATGAGCGTCAAAGGTGTACGCACTTCGTGAGAAACATCGGTGAAAAGCCGTAGCTTTTGAGCTGTAACTTCTTTTATTTCTGCATTCAGCGATATTAGCTTTCGGTTTTGTTCTTCTTCTTTTTCGTTTCTAGTCAGAAGTTCGCGATTTATACGTATTATCTTGTTGTTCATAAGATATACATAAATGAGTGAGATGGCAGAGCAAACAGTCAAAAGGGAAATAATCCACAAAGAATTTTGGAGGAATTCGTATTTACTGAGCAGTTGATTACTTTTGTCGCGCTGCTCCATAATTCTTTTTTGGTAATTTCTTCGCTGATGATTCTGAAGCAATAAAGTTTGTGCGGCGTTCTTGTCTATGGTTGTTGTGTAAAGAGGAATTTCTTTAGGAACGGATTCACCTCGTAGAATCTGTATGGCTGTACGTATTACCTGCTCTCCACCTGTAGGATACAAGAATGACACATCAATCTGTCCTTCCTGTAAGGCTTTAAGTCCGGTATTGGTAACGGCATCTACACCCATCACCATGATAGGGCGAGATATTTTCTTTTCCTGCATCACTTCACGGGCTGCAATTGCCATTATATCATTGTGGGCATAAATGATATCAATGCCATTCAACGGATCGTATGTAAACAATGCCTTTCGTGTATCGTCATAAAGCCAATTACCGTGAACGGAGTCGCATACTATATCTTTTCTCTTTGCCAAAGAAGATACAAAACCTCTGTGTCGTTCCATTGCTGGAGAAGAACCCGGCAATCCCCAAATCTCCAGAATTTTTCCTCCTTTCGGCAGATTGGATGCGGCGAACTGTCCGGCAAGTTCTCCTATTTTTTGGTTGTCAGCACCGATGAAGGTAGTATAACAGTCTGTATTGACACGGCGGTCTGTAATAATAGTAGGTATTCCGGCTCGATATGCCTTTTCAACTACTTCGACAAGCGGTTCAGATTCGAATGGTGAGACTACAAGGATATCTACTCCACGATCAATAAGTTCATGTATCTGATGAATTTGTTCCTCGCTGTTGCTGTGGGCATCTCTTATTTCAATCTTCAGGGAGTCATAATTTGCCGCTTCAATCATCACTTCCTGTATCATGGTTTCTCGCCATTCATCATCGGTCATGCATTGAGAAATCCCTATCACATATGAGTGGTGTGGGGCGAAATCACAGCTCACCAGCCATAATATAGCAATCAGACCCATGGAAAACAATCGGAATAGGGACGATCTTCTCATGAATAAAAATATGTCATACTTTGCTAACATCTTAAATGCAGACCTTGAAATCATCAGGATCGTGAAAACTCTTTAAAGATCCATCAGTCATAAATATATTTTAGTATAAACAATATAGTCAGTACATAGAGTGTCGGATGCATGTCTTTGAAACGGCCTGTACATATCTTCATCATGCTATATGCCAACATTCCCAACACAATACCTTCTGCAATCGAATAAGTCAGGACCATCGACAAAATGGTAACTAAAGCAGGCAAACTCTCCGTAATATCATTAAGTTCAATATCCTTTAATCCATTCATCATAAATACACCCACCAGGAACAATGCTCCGGTCGTAGCTGCGCTAGGTATTATGAGGAATAAAGGAGAGAAGAATAATGCCAAAACAAACAACAAACCAGTTACTAAAGATGTAACTCCCGAACGTCCGCCTTCGGCAATTCCTGCCGAACTTTCCACGAAAGTCGTAACAGTAGATGTTCCGCAAACCGCGCCAATACAAGTTCCTACGGCATCAGACAGTAATGCTTCTTTCATATGAGGAATGTTACCTTCTTTTGTGACCATTCCTGCTTGGTTAGCTGCTCCCACCAAGGTTCCTATTGTATTGAACAAGTCCATAAAAACTAGAATCAGTGTTACAACTATCAAGTCGAAATCCCAAAGCGAAGCGAAATCAAACTGAAAGAATGTTGGTGATATTGACTGTGGTTTCGAAATAATAGTGAATCCTTCTGGCAAGTTCGTTATCCCAAAAGGAATACCAATCAATGTAGTAAGAATTATCCCGATAAACAGTGCGCCTTTGACATTCCAATAGCAAAGTACGCCACTCAGGATGATTCCCAATATACCAATAAGAGCTGCTGGAGTAAAGGAACCCAATGCTACCAACGTAGCATCATTATGTACAATTATCCCTACATTCTTCAATCCTAGAAAAGCAATAAACATTCCAATCCCTACAGATATGGCATATCGTAAGTTCAACGGAATGCAATCGACAATTTTATCTCGAATATTAAATAACGTAAGCAATACAAAAATGATACCCTCAACAAGTACAACAGTCAAAGCTGTTTGCCAACTGTAGCCCATACCTTGAACCAATGTATAAGCAAAGAAGGCATTAATTCCCATGCCTGGGGCCTGAGCTAATGGTAACTTTGCCAAAAAAGCCAACAGAATAGTGGCCAAAGCCGAAGACAAAGCTGTTGCCGTAAAGACGGCCCCTTTATCCATTGATGCCGCACTCAGGATATCAGGATTAACGGCAAGAATATAACTCATTGTCAGGAATGTGGTAATTCCGGCAATGACTTCGGTCTTCAAATTCATTGTCTTTGGATCAAAGCCCAAATAGCGTTGTAGAAATTTATTGTCCATGAATATATTGGGTTTTAACGGTTAATAGTTAACTTATAGACAAAGATAAAAAAAGTAAGTGTAGCACAAAATAATCAATTGGATTTTGGTTAATCAAAATAGTCTTATTCATCGTTGAAAGTAATAAATCTAATAAAAATGAAAAAGGTGTGCCTGTTTTGACACACCTTTTTATCCTTTCTGTATAAAAGGAACTTTCCTTATACAGCGTTTATACTGAAAAGTATTTATTATTCAGAAACTACAGTGAAAGGAACTTCAACAGAAACTTCCTTGTGTAATTTGATAGTTGCTTTGTAGTCGCCAACTTCTTTTACAGCTTCTTTGATGTAGATGATCTTACGATCTACTTCATAACCTAACTTAGCCAATTCTTCAGCAACCTGGATGTTGTTAACAGAACCGAAGATTGTACCAGTAGAGCTAGTCTTAGCACCGATAGTCAGTTTAACATCTTTCAGCTTAGCAGCCAATTCTTCAGCATCAGCCTTAATTTTAGCCAACTTGTGAGCACGCTGCTTCAAGTTTTCAGCCAATACTTTCTTAGCAGATTCTGATGCGATAACTGCTTTACCCGTGGGGATTAGAAAGTTACGTCCGTAACCAGACTTAACTGTTACGATATCGTCTTTGTAACCTAAATTGATTACATCTTCTTTCAAAATAACTTGCATATTCTGTC
>UMDC01034553.1_pt1 | contig 20977 bp, 16 predicted proteins | sample 1964391 | NCBI WGS metagenome assembly UMDC01 (sample SAMEA4835984, study PRJEB28245) | human gut metagenome | biome: gut microbiome; material: fecal sample | place: Denmark | collected 2008 | reverse complement strand
AAATTCCGATGTACTCAACTGGCTAAAGCCATAATAAAAAACTCCGGCAGACTCTTACGAATCCGCCGGAGTTACTCTTTTTCGGTCTTTACAGTTCTTTCTCGAAGAATGCCTTCAGCGCTGCAACAGCGGCATCCTCATCCGCGCCGTCCACGTTGACGGTCACTGTCTCGCCCTGCTTTACGCCAAGCGCCATCACTGCCATCACTCTGGTAGCGTCCACTTCCTTCTCACCCTTCTTGATGGTGATCTTGCTGGTGAAGTTCTTTGCCTCTTTTACCAGAAGACCTGCCGGTCTTGCGTGAATTCCAAGTTCGTCTTTTACGGTGTAATCGAATGTTTTCATGTTTTCCATTTCCTTTCTTTTTTTAATTATGTGGCTTTTATTTACTCCATTCCGACAACGCGCTCACGCACCGGAAGTACCATCGCAGGTGATACGGACAATTCGTCGATTCCCATCGCAACGAACTGTTCCGTCAATGTTGTATCTGCGCCGAGTTCCCCGCAGATTCCTGCCCAGATACCCTCCTTATGCGCACTGTCGATGACCATCTGAATCATCTTAAGCACTGCCGGATGGTGGGAATCATAGAACATATCAAGCTTTGCATTCTGTCTGTCGATTGCCAGTGTATACTGTGTCAGATCGTTGGTTCCGATACTGAAAAAATCCACTTCCTTTGCCAGTTCATCGGCAATGATGACCGCCGCCGGTGTCTCGATCATAATACCGAATTCCACCTTGCCATACGGAATCTTCTGTGCATCAAGTTCTGCACGGATCTCCGCCATGATCTCCTTGACCTTCTGTACCTCCCAGACGGAAATAATCATCGGCACCATAATGGCAATGTTGCCGAACGCACTCGCACGGTACAGCGCACGAAGCTGTGTCTTAAAAATCTCCGGGCGGTCCAGGCAGATGCGCACTGCGCGGTAGCCGAGCGCCGGGTTATCCTCTTTGTCCAGATTAAAGTAGTCAATCTTCTTATCCGCACCGATATCCAACGTACGGATGATAACTTTTCTGCCGCCCATCATCTCCGCTACGCTCTTGTATGCGGAAAACTGTTCCTCCTCCGTCGGATAATGGTCATTCTGCAGATATAAGAATTCACTGCGGAACAGTCCGATTCCCTCCGCATCATTCATTAACGCCGCGCCAACGTCGCCGATGCCGCCGATATTCGCGTACAGCTTAATGGATTTGCCGGATTTTGTTGCGGTCGGCTTGCCCTTCAATGCCGATAACAGTTCTTTGCGTTTGCTCTCGTCTTCTTTCTTCTTCTGATACTCCGCCAGAACGCTCTCCTCCGGCTCAATGATGATTTTGCCTGCCATGCCGTCCACAATCGCCATTTTGCCGTCCATGCCGTCCGCTACCGGCGTACATACCAGTGCAGGAATGTTCATCGTGCGGGCAAGGATTGCGGTGTGGGAATTCGTCGATCCCTCTCTCGTCACAAATGCCAGCACCTTGGAACGGTCAAGCTGGATCGTCTCGCTCGGTGCCAGATCATCCGCCAGAATGATCGCCTGCTCCATCTCCATGGACTGCGCGCCGCTGCCGTGATGCAAAACGGCGATCAGACGCTCGGAAATATCCTTGACGTCCGCCGAACGCGCCTTCATGTACTCATCATCCATGCCGGCGAACATCGCCGCGAAGTTGTCCCCTGTCGTGGCAACGGCAAACTCTGCATTGACCTCCTGTGTCGTGATAATGTTGCGGATGGAATCGCAGTAATCCTCATCGTCCAGCATCATCTGATGTACCTCGAAGATCGCCGCATTGTCCTCTCCGACTTCCTTTACCGCTTTGTCGTAGAGTGCTCCCAGCTCCTCCATGGCGACTTTTTTCGCCTCCTCAAAACGCGTGCACTCAGCTGCGGTATCATCAACATGTGATCTTCTCACCGCGCTGCTCTTCTTGGCAAACTCCCGAATCGGGCCGATTGCGATTCCGCTAAAAGCGGTTTTTCCCTCGATGCAAATCATATGCGTTCTCCTTTCATTCTTCGCTTATTCATCTAATCCACGCAGTGTGTTCTCTACCTGTTCCAGTATGTGTGCGGCATTTCCCGCGGCATAGTCCCCCGGCGCAATGGCAAGCACCGGCAGATTTCCGCACTCCGCCGCAATCTTTTCCCTGCGGTATGCGATCTGCGGTCCCAGAAGGATCACATCATACCCCGTGCAGTATTCCTTGTAGGCATGTACCCCGACAGCCTTCACTTCCAGTGGAAGCTGCTCCTTTTTTGCATACTTTATCAGTTCCCCGCGCAGAATGTCGGTCGACATTCCCGCGCTGCAGACAAGTAATATCTTCATTGACTGCCTCCTTTTGTCTCCCCAAGCGCACGGTAGACATCCACGATCTCCTCCGCAAGCTCCTGCGCCAGCGTCGCCATCATAAAATGGTCCTGCGCGTGCGCCACCAGCAATCCTCCGTCTGTCTGCTGTCCGCCCGCCTCTCTCACCAGAAGCTCCGTGTGCACCTTATGTGCCTCCGTGGCATAGCGTTCCGCCTCATCCAACTGCTCCGCGGCTCCGCCAAAATCAAATGCCTTTGCTCTGTGAATCGCTGCAAACGCGCAGCTTCTCGCCGCACCTGCCTTCGCAATGATCTCCATCGCCGCCTCTCTTTGCCGTTCTGTCTCATCGATTTCATCCATTCTGCCCACCTCCGTGACCGCCTCTGTCTTATTCCTGAATCTGCATCAATATGGAAATGATGTTCGCCATCTCGTCATCGGAAAAAATCATGTGGAATTTCCGCTCGACCGGCGCTACATATTTTCGCAGATCCCGGTATACCCCGTGATACTTCTGCACAATTTCCTCGCGGTGCGGATTCTCTATGGAAACGCCCCTTCCCGCAATCCGGTTGACTGCGCAGGCAATGTGCATCACAAGCCCTGTCTTGGTATCTAACGACATCGGGTATTTTCCCTCAATCTGCTCCGCCAGTTCCATGAGCGCCTCCTTTAAGCGGCCGATGTCCACATATTCCAGATGATCGCCCAGACAGCGGAACATTTCATCAAAATCAACCTCCGCCTTTTCCATGCGCTGTGTGCGCAAAAGCTCCGGCAGACGCTCCACCGGCACCGCCAGCACATCCGCCGCTGACAGAAACGGAATCGCCAGAATGTCCGGATCATACGTTCCGATAATACACAGGATCACTGCTCCCTGCATAAGTTCCAGCAGTTTTTCCCGCAGCAGGTTCCGGTCCGATAAGGATAAGGCAATCACCTCCGCGTCCGTGCAGGCTTTATGCTGGATGAGATACTGCTTCATCTGCAGCGCAACACCCTCACTTGTGGTGCAGAGCGTAACGATTACTTTTTTTGGGGAATGCCACAGCGCCCCGAGCGACTCTGCCGCCATCCGGTAAACCCGGTCCACCCCATCGGCGATTGCCGCCCCCTTCGACCACTCCATTCCGAATCTTGTGACCGGAAGCGCTACCGCGCGGAGCTGTGTTCCTGTCTCGCAGGAAATTGTATACAACATCTGCTGCAATACCTTCTGGTCATACACGGCAAGGACTCCCGCCCCTCTATCGATCGCGAGCAGTTTTTGCCGCAGCAGCTCGTAGGTCTGTTCATCCTTCTGTTCGTAAGGAATGTCAACGGCATACACGTTTCCGCGGTGAAGCTGCTCCTCGATGGTATCTGAGAGTGCCCGCGCGACTCCCTGTCCGTAAAAGACAAATAAAAGTACCGGCGACGGTTCGTCCGTCCGGATCTGTGGCTCGCTGACCTGCGTCTCCTCGGCAGGCGGCATTTCCGGTGCAAGTACCGTCACGCCCCCTTCCTGATAGAAATAGCGCATCTGCGGTTTTACCAGCGCATCCACCGCCTCCTTGTCCGCGCGGTAGTTTAAGAATCCCTTGCGCACAGACGGATCAAAGTCGCTGATGTAGAGGTGAAGTTCTCCCCCGTGATCCATGTAGTCCCGCAGATAAGCATTCATGCAGGCTTTCCGGATCTGTGTCTTTAAGGTCAGTATCTCCTTTTCACAAGGGAACAGCATCAGGCAGGTGAGCACCTCGGACTCCAGCGTGATCGTGCGCTTCGTTCTGCATGCCTCCGCCACCAGAAAATGTTCCAGCAGCTTCCGCCGCTCTGGAAGCGGACGCTCCGTAAGGGACGGGAGCCTTATCTCCGCCAGCACGTGGTCTTCCAGCAGGGAAATCACATCCAGCGCCTTGTCGTCGCAGGAGAGAAAAATCATCGGCAGTTCCCGCGCATCCTCCGCCTCCACAAAACAGCGGAGCAGCTTGCGTCTGACGTTCACCGACAGGAACTGTACCTTATGTAAAAACAGGATTCCCGTGGCTGCCTCCGCGAGCATTCCTCCCTGCACGCCGTCTCCGAACAGTTCTGCGATCGTTGCCGCATCGTCCGCTCCGAAATCCATGCAGTCACACATTACAAACGGCGCCTGTTCCGCAACCAGTCCCTGCTGTACGGCAGCTTTGTGCATCACTTCCGCCATGTATTTTCTGCCGCTTCCCTCTCTTCCGATCAGAAGGACATTCAGTCCGCGGTGCGGATACAAAAGTGCCGCCCTGGCAAGCTGAACGGCGTATTTTAAACTGCCGTCATATCCCACCAGTTCCCGGAACGCTCCCTCCTCATCCGCAAACGCTTCCGTCAGCGAATATAAGACCGGCCGACTGCTGCTCTTTTTTACCCTGCCTTCCCGGAGGAGTTCGCCCAGTGCAGTGCTGACGTTGGTGCGCTGCATTCCGAGTGCCTCTGCGATCTCATTAGTAGAGATCCCGTGATTGGCATTCACGGAGCTGTGGAGTTTTACAAATTCGTATATCTGCTCTCTGTTTCCCTTCATATGGTTCCTCATAAGAAATCGCTGATCTCTTCGATACGCTTACTATATGTTTTTTCTTTCTGACTGTCAATTTCACATAGTGTATAAATTTTGTATCCTTCATCTATACTCATTTTCATACAAAATGCTTTCTTTTTCAACTCTCTTTTTGTCTGTTTTTTCCAATAATCCGCTTCTTTTCTTCCTGTCGCTTCTTTCTCCGCTTATTTAGTGTATATGTTTCTGCTGATCATATACACTTAGTGTACAAGTTTTTTCTTTTTTTACATTTTTAAAGATTTTGAAAAAAAGAACCCGTGAGAACATCTCCGCAATTCAGATATGTTCTCACGGGTTCTTATGATAATTTCAAGGTTATATTTTGATGTTTCTTGAAGGAAAAATGGCACCGTTTCTAGTACAGATTGCAGCGCCCGCGCTCCTCGCGCTCCATATCACGCACATACTGCGCCTGATATTCCATCGTGATCTCACGAAGTTCCTTGATTCCCTCAATATAAGGCAGATACATATCATACCCGTCCATGGCATCATCGCATCCTAACTCACTGTATCCCAGGGAATCTTTTACGATCTGCTCCCGCTGTTCTCTTGTTGTATTTTTGATCAGATATTCTTCCATGTTTTTCTCCTTATTCTAAAAAGTCAGACGCATTTCATACCACACAGCGCCTCCGTGTTCCGATCCGGACACGCCCTCATTCCGGTAGCCGAACTGCCTGTAAAACGAAAGCAGTCTCTCCTTACAGGTCAGCACCAGTCCCTTTTTCCCCTGTGACTTTGTATCCGCAATTACCCTGCGCATCAGCGCTGCCGCATATCCCTTTCCCTGCTCTGCGGGGTCCGTAGCCACACCAAAGATCATCTGCCACGCACCATCCTTGCTGTGCATATCGGCATGTTCATACATCGCGTCGGTCAGATGCTCCTCGTCGGTTGCCATGCCGTTAATCATGGATACCAGTTTTTCATCCTCGTAGAGCAGCCAGAAATGATCAGGAAAACTTGCCAGCCGATCGCAAAATGCCGCTCTCCCCGCCGCTTCCGCCGCAGGAAAGCACTTTGCTTCCAGCTCTGTAACCGCCTTTAAGTCCTCCATTGCCGCATGTCTGATTGTCATCTCCCGATCCTCCTTGCGCACCTCTGTGATTCAAACACATTATAAACGCCATTCCTGCCCGGCGCAATATCCTGTGCCTAATTTCTGTAATTATTACCGGTCACACTGGAATGTAAACAGTAAAACGGCTCTCTGCGATCAGATGTTTTCCGATCACAAAAAGCCGTTTTCCATGACACCTCTTTACCTGTAATTTTGTCTTATGCCAGAACCTTTTTATTGTCTGCCCCAGTGTCGTGACGATCACCTGCTCGGGTGTAATAAGAAGTGCTCCCTTTGCCTTTGCCGTCGCAGCACCCTGAAACATTTTCTCTACCATAGCCTTAAATGTCCGAACGACTTCTCCTTCGGTCACGTACTCTGCCGTTCCCTTGATCTGATATCCCTCAAGGTTCTTTGCATCGTACACGGAAATAGCAATTCTGCCACCGTTTGCTTTTAGATTGTTCAATGTCGTCTCAAGGAAGACATCTCCCACGACCAGCCTGCCAGCCTCTGTCACGTCCTTGAATGCCACCGGCACAACGTTCGGCTCATTACCGGCACAGGTTGCGAGATCCCACATACTTTCCTTTAATACTCTCTTTACTGCTTCATTTAACATGATAAGTACCTCCGTTTGATTTGTATTGCTTTACGCGATACGCTCATTATAGGAGATATACTTTCAGTAAGGAAGATATTAGCAAATTTATAAGTCGCTCATAAATTTCATAGCAGCCTTCAGGCGCGGATTACTTCCCGGCGCAGCCGGATGTCTCTTGACGAGCTTCCGGCTTCAATCTCATAGCTGCCCATTTTTTCTGCAAATGCATGCTGCTTCTCGTCATACACGGAAAATGCCGCCGCTGTCAGAAGAAGCGTTACCGTCTTTTCCTCCCCCGGCATCAGCTCCATCTTTTCAAACGCACACAGTTTATGTGCCGGGCGGTCGTCCTGCCGCTCTTTCGGTGCCACATACACCTGCACCACTTCTTTTCCGGCACGAAGACTGTCATTCTTCACGGTCACTGCAAGCTCATACCGCGGGGCGTCCATCGTCCCCCCGGTCTCTGCGGATGCCGTGACCGGACGAACCGTCATATATTTATAGACAAAACGGCTGTAGGAAAGCCCGTGTCCAAAGCCATAGTATAACGGTGTATCCACAGTGTCGTAATAGCGGTATCCCACCATCACGCCCTCCTTGTATTCCACCACGTCCTTCTTTGCAAATGTTCCGATCGTATGTGCCGGGCAATCGTTTGCATCCTTCGGGAACGACTCCGCAAGCCTGCCGGATGGATTCTCTTTTCCAAACAAAATCTCCGCAATCGCCGTTCCTCCCTCCATTCCGGCATAATAACTCCAGAGCACCGCCTTTGCCTGCTCATTCCACGGCATCGCCACCGGTGATCCGGCGTAGAGCACAATCACAGTGTCCGGTCTGACGGCAAGAAGTTCCCCGATCAGCGCATCCTGTTCATAGGGAAGCGTGAGGGTCGTCCGGTCATAGCCCTCCGAGTCAAAATCATGATTCAGGCCTCCCACAAAAATCACCGTGTCACATTCCTTCGCCAGCGCCACCGCCTCCTCGCGGAAGCGCTTCCTACACTCCTTCGTCTCATCAGATGCTTCCGCTTCTTCAGAAGTTTTGCCCCAGTCCTTTTTGGTGCTGTCCGCCTGCCAGTTCACACTGCCCTGTGCCTCCTTGCCGGGGATATAGTAGCCCGGTGCATACTCCACTTTCACATTCCCGCCGAGGAGCTTTTTGATTCCGAGCAGCGGTGAGATCTCGTAGAGCGCCTTGATCTCAGCACTGCCGCCCCCGTTGGAGTGAATTGCCGCAGCATTCTGTCCGATCACTGCAACACGCTTCACCTTTTTTGCATCGAGTGGAAGACATTCCTCTTCATTTTTTAGCAGAACCACCGATTCCCTGGCGATCTTTAATACCGTGTCCTGATGCTCTCTGCTGTTGTAAGTTCCGGTCTTTCTGGTCTCTCTCTTTTCTCCGATCATATGCAGGCGGAACATCAGCCGCAGAATATTGCGCACCTTTTCATCAATGAGCGCCTCGGAGATCTCACCGGAACGCACCATCTTTAAAAGCGGCTCTGCCAGATACTGCTGGTCGAAATCGTACGTCACTTCCATCTCCACATCAATCGCAGCTTCCGCCGCTTCTCTGGTGTCATGGACACCGCCCCAGTCCGAGACCACCACACCGTCAAATCCCCAGTCGCGCCGCAGTGTGCCGTTTAACAGTTTTTTGCTGGTACAGCAGTGTTCCCCGTTTAACAGATTGTATGCTCCCATCACCGCATGGACACCGCCCTTTTGCACCGCTGCGCGAAATCCCGGAAAATAAATTTCCTCTAAGGTCTGTTTCGACACTTTCGTGTCGACCCAGAGACGCTCTGTCTCCTGCGAGTTGGCTGCAAAATGCTTTACGCACGCCGCAACATCCGACTGCTGGATTCCCTTCACCATCGGCACGACCAGTTCCGAAATCAGATACGGGTCCTCACTCATATATTCAAAATTTCTTCCACAGAACGGGCTCCGCTTGATATTGATTCCCGGGGCAAGAATCATGTCTTTGCCTCTTCCTCTTGCCTCCTCGCCCAACACTCTGCCCTCCTCACCCGCAAGCTCGCGGTTCCAGGTCGATGCCACCGCACTGTTGCACGGGAGATAGCTGACAAAATCATCTGTCGTGCCTGTATTTCTCCACTCATTGTCCGCAAATTCCGCACGCACGCCCATCGGACCGTCCGAGAAAAAGAGCGGCGGTATGGAAAGCCGCTCCACCCCCTCGGTGCGGAACAGCCCCGCGCCGTGGATCATTCCGATCTTTTCTTCCAGTGTCAGCTGTTCTAATAATTTCCCGATCTGTACTTCATATGTCTCTGTTTTCATTGCCACCTCCGGCTGCATTTAAAATTCGACCGTTACGGTTCCTTCCTTTGGAACCGCGATCACGACATGATCCCCTTCCATCTCATAGGCACAGCTTACCGTCTTCGGCGTTCCTACATGCATGAGTGCCACTTTCACATCCGTGCCTCCGGATACCTGAATCTCGTACCCGCTGCCACAATGTGTGACCGCTGCCTTCACCGCTTCCCGGTTTTCCGTATCATACACCGTCGTCTGTGCCTCACATCCATCGGCAAGCGCATAGACCCGAAATGTCGTTCCATCTGCATAATCATACACCGCATTGTCATCCCTTGCGCCCATCGCAACGATGCTGCCCTCTCTGACGTAGAGCGGGATGCTCAGATAACCATGCTTCTCTTTATACCATCTGCCGCCTTCCTTCACATCGCCGCTAAGCAGTGATGTCCAGCGTCCCTCGGGAAGATAATACTCCGCGATCCCGTCCTCATTAAAAATCGGAGCTACCAACAGGGAGTCGCCCAGCATATACTGGCTTGCCAGATATGCGCAGTTCCGGTCCTCCGTAAACTCAAGCACCATGCTCCGCATCATTGGCACACCGGTCTTTGCCGTCTCGATGGCATTGCGATACAGATACGGCATCAGACGCGCCTTTAATTTTGCAAAATAACGTACCACATCCACCGATTCTTCATCATAAGCCCAGGGCACGCGGTAAGAAGTGGAACCGTGCAGTCTGGAATGTGTCGAAAGCAGTCCGAACGCACACCATCTCTTGTAGACGTCCGGCGTAGAAGTGCTCTCAAATCCTCCGATGTCATGACTCCAAAAGCCAAAACCGGAACTTGTCAGCGACAGACCGCCCCGCAGACTCTCCTCCATTGACTCATAATCCGACCAGCAGTCACCGCCCCAGTGCACCGGGAATTTCTGACCGCCCGCCGTTGCGGAGCGCGCAAAAAGAATCGCTTCCTTCTCGCCCTTTTTCTTTGCAATCACATCATGCACCGTCTTATTGTACATGTATGTATAATAATTGTGCATCTTCACTGGATCAGATCCGTCATAATACACACAGTCTGTCGGAATCCGCTCACCAAAATCCGTCTTAAAGCAATCGACTCCCATATCCAAAAGCGCCTCCAGCTTCTTTCCATACCATTCGCACGCCGCCGGATTGGTAAAGTCCACGATGGCAAGTCCCGGCTGCCACATATCCCACTGCCATACATCACCGTTGGCACGTTTCAGAAAATAACCTCCCTTTACGCCCTCCTCAAACAGCGGGGACTCCTGTCCCACATAGCTGTTGATCCAGACGCAGATCTTTAACCCTTTTTCTTTCAGTCGCTTTAACATTCCCTCCGGATCCGGGAACACACGCTCATCCCAGGTAAAGTCGCACCAGTGAAAATCCTTCATCCAGAAGCAGTCAAAGTGGAAAACCGAGAGCGGAATTCCACGCTCGATCATGCCGTCCACAAAACTGTTCACCGTCTTCTCATCATAATTTGTCGTAAAGGAAGTAGACAGCCACAGACCGAACGTCCACGGTGCCGGAAGCGCCGGTTTTCCGGTAATATCCGTGTAGCGCATCAGCACCTCCTTCATCGTCGGACCGTTAATCAGAAAATAATCGAGATTCTCCCCAGGTACGGAAAACTCCACCTTAGTCACCATTTCCGTTGCCACCTCAAAGGAAACTTTTTCCGGATGATTGACAAATACGCCATATCCTTTATTGGAAAGGTAAAACGGAATGTTCTTGTAAGACTGTTCTGTGGAAGTCCCCCCATCCTCGTTCCAGATGTCCACGCTCTGACCGTTTTTTACGAATGCCGAAAAGCGTTCGCCCAGTCCGTACACCAACTCGCCGACCGAGAGGGAAAGCTGCTCTCTCATGTAGGCATCCTCCGGTCCCTTATCGTATGCGCTGCCCCTCCAGTTCGTTTTCATGTAGGCGAGATCTCTCCATCCGCTTCCGGTGATCTTCTCCGCTCCGCGCCAGAATACAAACGCTCCACTCTCTTTCTCAATCTCGATGCGAAGTTCCCCGCTCTTTACAATGATCTGTTTTTCTGTTTCTTCCGCCGCAAGATTTCCGTTCTGTAGCGCCGCAAGTTCAAACTGTGGCATGCGCTCCTTAAGTCCCATGTGGTGATACGTCTGGATACGGAGCACTTCCGGATACGGCGCGCTGATCTGAATCGTCAGGTTCACCCCGCCTAACGTATCCCCTCTGTGGTTAATCTTATTCGTCGGTGCGCATAGTGTGACCCGGTCTTTCTCTATCTTCGTAAAATAAATCTGCGCCGGTGAAAAGCAGGCGCAATCTTCCTTCTGTAACCAGCATCCGTTACTGAATTTCATCGTTCTCCTCCTTACTCCTCGTATTGTATTTTTTATTCCCCAGCATCCTCATCTTACCGTACCCAAACGGAAAAATATACCATACAAATTGCACATAAAACACGGTACAAATTTGACAAAACACCACCCCAAACGCTATAATTTTAGAAGATTATTTTCCAGCAGTAAAATCAGGAAGGATGCACTATGTATAAGTTGTTCATTGCAGATGACGAGGCCATTATACGCGAGGGGCTCCGCTGTCTGCTTGATTGGGAAACACTGGGATTTACCATTGCAGGAGAAGCGGCAAACGGCGATGCCGCCCTGCAATTTCTTTTGTCTGAAACGCCGGATCTGGTTCTGCTCGATATCCGCATGCCGGGTATGTCCGGACTGGATGTTGTCCGCATTGCCAGGGAACACGGCTATGACGGAAAAGTTGTTATCTTAAGCGGTTACTCGGATTTCAATTACGCCAGAACCGCCATACGCTACGGCGTACTCTCCTATCTCACCAAGCCCATCGACGAAGATGAGCTTCTCGAGATCGTCACGCAGATACGGAATCAGCTGGATTCCGATGCCAGCGCCCGGGATTCTTCTGCGCATTACCGGCAGAAAGCATACGATTCCATCATCCGGGATCTGCTTGCCGGCACTGCCGCCTATGACCGTCTGGATCGTGCGGAACTGCATCTGAATGCAGATGTATATCAGGTAATCATCTACGAAAAATACAGCCACCGCACGGAGGACGCGTCCTACCGCTTTTCCGACCTGTTGCGCGTGACCAACCAGGATCACAATTCCTTTGATCATATCACGGATGACAGCCGCGAGATCATCCTGCTTAAGGGCAGCTTTGCCACCGAAAAATTCGGCAGCTTTTTGGAACGCTTTCAACGGCAGTATCAGCCGCAAAAGGATTCCCCTCTGGACAGTCTGTTTCTCGCTTACGGTCGCCCTGTATCACATCTGGAAGAGATCGCGCTCTCCTATACAGACGCTTCCCGGCTGATCGACCAGCGCTTTTTCTGCGAGGAAGATCAGCATACCTTAGGCTATGAGAATCTCCCGACGCTGGGCAGCGGTCTTCCGCTCATTACCGGTGCCTTTCTGGATGAATATGCGGACCGCCTTTTTGACGGGCTCTCCTCATTCAGTAGAAGCCGCACTGCAGAGATTCTGGGCGAATTGCAGACAAAGCTGTATCAATCGTCCGATTCCATTGATACCATCAAGCTGTTTTTTGCAGATCTGTATCTTCAGATCAAGGAGCGCATCGGCCGCTCTTACACCAGCGTCGATATTCCTTTTCCGGGAAACGGAGAAATCATACGCATCATCTCCGAAAAATATTATCTGTATGAAATCATCCGCTTTCTGACAGAACAGTTTGAACTGATCTTATCCTCCATCGGCCGCACGTCGAAGGAGGGCGTGATTGACGACATTCTCTATTACATCGAGCACAATTACGCACGCAATCTCACACTGGAAGCAATCGCGCCGCTTTTTGGCTACAACAGTTCTTATCTCGGCAAGATTTTCAGCAAAAAGGTCGGGGAAAATTTCAACTCCTATCTCGACCATGTGCGTATCGAACACTCCAAGGAACTGCTCCTTGGCAATGATATGAAGGTGTACGAGATTGCTGAAAAAGTCGGCTACCGCAATGTCGATTATTTTCACATCAAATTCAAACGTCAGGTCGGAATGACGCCCGCCGAATTCCGCAGGACACACCGGCAGTAAAACAAAAGGAGCAGGAACTCTCCGTTTCATCCGCAAGAGTTCCTGCTCCTTTTATCAATAAAACCTAATTCTCTGTTCTATGCGGCCATTCCGCCAAAATACTCCTCTGTTCTACTGCACAGCAGCTACTTTTTCCTGAATAATCTCCGTCAGCATCTGCTCGGCATCCGCCATTCCTGCATTCTCCAAATCCGAGATCATCTTGTCATAGGAAGCGTCAAATTCTTCTTCCGATCCAATCACGCAGCTGATGAGCGCAGACCATGCGATCTCATCGAGCTGATTTGCAATCTCGTCAAACTCCGTCGGCTTTGCGTAAGCCCAGATCGGAGAGTAGTCCGGTGTGATAAATTCATCCGCCTGCGGGAAAATATCGGTCAGAAGCTCCACATTCCATGCCTCACATGCCGCCTTCTGCTCCTCATCATAATCCGCCATGACGCTCTCTTTGTTCGTGGTTGTGTAGGTGCTTCCGGTCGGGTCTTCAACACCGTTTCCATAGTACGGGAACGGATAATTGTGGAAACCGACACCGGTCTTCTTCTGATAATCCTTGTCCTCCGTTGCATACTTTACTTCGTCTTCCGTGCGGTAACGGTGTCCTTCATCATCCATGAAGTAGTTCACACCTTCAATTCCCCACTGTACAAGCACCTGTCCTTCATCGGAGCAGATATAATCCAGATATTTGATTGCCGCCACCGGATCCTTACAGGAAGTAGTGATTCCAACGCCATAGCCAGTCGTAAGTCCCTGATACATCAAAGACGGGCACTTGGTATCCGCATCCATGGCAAGGGGAAGCGGTGCATACGTCTTACCGTACTTTCCGTCCGCTTTCAAAACCTTCTCGCCATCGCCGTAATCCCAGTCTGTATCAAACAGCGCCAGCACGCGTCCGGATGCGATCTTTGCGATGTAGTCCTCGTGTGTCTGGGTTGCGAATTCCGGATCAAGAATTCCCTCGTTGTACATTTTATTCATCCAGCGGAAATACTCTCTCTCCTTGTCAGAGCGGAATTTGTACATCGCATTATTGTTCTCGTCCACGAGCCACTGTCCGTTGTCCGGTGCTCCGTCCGCGATATACCCTGCCGGATTGCCAAGCGTGATCATCCAGTGCCAGTCCGAAGTCGACAGCGTAAAACCGATCGTATCCAGACCGTCGTCCGTGGTCGGATGTGCAGCAATATAATCCTTTAACATCGTCTCAAACTCATCTAACGTCCTCGGTACCTCGTAGTCATTCTCCTTTAAAACATCCCACTGAAGCTGTGCCGTACCGGATGTCTTAAATGTCTCTCCTCCCGCTGCATAAGCCGAAAGCTGATAGATCGAAGGATCATCCTCAGAATATTTTAATTTGTCAAACTCATCTCCATAAAGCTTCTTGATATTCGGACCATACTCCTCAATCAGATCCGTCATATCAATCAAGGCTCCTGCATCGATCAGTGCTCCTGCATCCCCCTTGGCATAGATCATATCCGGGTAATTCTGCTCCGCGATCATCAGTGCGACCTTCTCATCATCGGCTGACACCGGATAATCGGTCTTTAACTTCACACCGGTTGCCTCCGTCAGTGCCTGTGCCACCGGATCGGTCCATGGATCCTCCTGTCCGTCCGCATTGTAGAACGTCAGTTCTACCACATCACCGGATGTTCCGCTGCCCGCACTCTCTGTTCCCCCACTCACGGAAGAAGTGCCTGCTGTGTCTCCATTTCCACAGCCGCCCAGAACCCCTGCTGCCATAGATGCCACCAGCATCAATGCACATAACCTTTTTTGCCTCATAATCTTTCTTCTCCTCTCTTCTTTGCTTGCTCTATCAGTAATCAGTCTTTGACTGCACCGATCGTCATACCACCTACAAAATACCGCTGCAGGAACGGATACACAATCAGGATCGGAACCGTTGCAATGATCGTGATTGCCATTCGGATCGACATCGGAGATACCGCGCTCTTTAACTGTTCTGCGGCATGCGGATCAACCTTGATCGTCGCCTTCTCCATAATCTCATATAATACATACTGTAAGGTCGGAAGATCTCTTGCATACAGATAGGTATCCATAAAGGAATTCCACTGTCCGACTGCCACAAAAAGTGCCACCGTCGCAAGTACCGGCTTACATAGCGGCAGAACGATCTTTGCGAAAATAATAAAATCGTTTGCCCCGTCAATTCTGGCTGCCTCCTGCAGGGCAATCGGCAGTCCGTCTATAAACGAACGGATCAGAATGATATTGTACACCCAGATCAATCCCGGAAGAATATATACCAGAAAATGATTTCCTAATTTTAACGTTCTTGTAATCAGAAGATATTCGGGTACCAGTCCGCCGCTGACATACATGGTAATCACAAACAGCACCGTGAACAGCTTGTTAAAATAGAAATCCCTTCTGCTTAAAACATACGCTACCATCGCTGTCGCAGCCACGCCGGTCAGCGTACCGATCAGCGTTCGCACAATCGACATGGCAAACGGCTCAAACAGATTGTTTTCCTGAAACACATAAGTGTAATTGCTCCAGGTGAACTTTCGCGGAATGATAAAATTGATATTGCGCATAGTATCGATCGGGTCGTTGAATGAGATTGCAAGTACATTTAAAAACGGATATAAAGTCACAATAATAACGCCGATGAAGATAACCAGTAATATGTAATCCAAAATATTATCTTTACTTTTTATTTTTGTATGACTGCGTGCCATATGCTTTCCCTCCTTAGATCAATCTGCTCTCGCCGAGCCATCCGGCTATCTTGTTGGCGATAAACAAAAGTGCAATTCCGACTAACGACTGGAACATGCCGATCGCAGTTCCGAGACCGTAGTTATTGTTACCGATACCACGGATATAAGCAAACCAGGAAAGCACCATTGCATGATCCTGCACGATACCGTTTGAGAGAAGCATCTGACGCTCCATACCGACATTTAAAGCACCTCCAATTCCCATAATAAGAAGCACCACCACCGTCGGCTTGATCCCCGGCAGTGTAATGTGCCAGATTCTCTGCAAACGGTTCGCGCCGTCCACCTTTGCCGCCTCATAAAGCCCCTGGTCGATTCCTGCCATCGCGGAGAGATATACGATCGCATCCCAGCCGACTTCCTTCCAGACATTGATGAAGCAGACAACTACCCAGAACAGAACCGAGTTTGTAGACATAAGCTTTAGATTTTTACCGACCAGTGTATCCAACATGCCACCGTCATTTAATACCATCTTTGCAATACTTGCGATGACAACCCAGGATACGAAATGCGGTAAATAGGAAATGGTCTGTGTGACCTTCTTAAAACGATTGAAACAGATCTCATTGAGCATGAGTGCAAACAGGATCGCCATGACGGTTCCAAGTGCAATTCCCAACACACTCAGACCAATCGTATTGATCATGGTCTGACCGAACAGCCGGTCTGTGAATGCCTTTTTAAAATTGTCAACCCCCACAAACTTTCTCTGCCATACCGGAAGTGCAAAGCTGTTTGGCTTTACCTCCTGAAACGCCATTGTCCATCCCCACAGCGGAACATATTTAAAAATGATGAGCCAGATGACAAAAGGTACCGACATCAACAGCAGATACCGCTGCTTCCACATAAGCTGCCAGCTGAATTTCTGTTTGACCACTTTGACTTTCTGTTTCTTTTCTGTCTTCATATCATTTTCCTCCTCTTTTCATCCTCATTATAGGATTGGGAGCAAAATTTTAATACCTTACTATTTTCATTATTTTTACCATAAAATTTGCATCTTTTATAGCGGGTTTGCATGTATTAAAATACCTGTTCTGCAGATCGTTTTTTCTTCCACAGAACAGGCTTTTATGATTTATGATTCCATTTCTTCCCAGTCACCCGGAAGCGTTATCTCCACCCGGGTATATTCGCCGCAGATGCTTTCCACTGTCACGCCGTACTTCTCCCCGTAGCGCAGCCGCACTCTCTGATTGACATTGCAGATGCCGATATGCTCTCCCTTTGTGCGATTGCCTGCAAGCTCTCTGCGGATCTCCGCAATCTTTTCCCCGCAGATGCCTGCGCCGTCATCGGTAACCGTGATGACCACATTCTGTCCGCTACGTTTGACACAGATATCGATGTGACCGACATCCTCGCTTCCCTCAAGTCCGTGTATGATACAATTTTCCACCAGCGGCTGGATCAGAAGCGGAAGGATCTTCTGCCTCTCGGTACCTTCCTCCACATAGATCTGATACTGAATCCGTTCGCCGAAGCGGTACTGTTGAATTTTCAGATAATATTCTGCCAGTTCCACCTCCTCGCGGATCGTCATATCCTTTGACCCTGCCTGGATACTGCTGCGCAGGATCTTTCCGAGCATCTTCACCAGTTCCTCGATCTCATACTGTTTGTTGATGCGCGCCTTCATGCGGATGGTTTCCAGTGTATTATACAGGAAATGCGGGTTGATCTGGCTGGTGAGCATCTTAAACTCCGCATCCTTCTGGCTGGTCTTTAGCCGCTCCGCGTGAATCTTCTCCTGATACACCTGTGCCAGAAGCCTTTGAATTCTCCAGATCATGACGCTTAAGTAATCATAAAGCTGACTGATCTCATCATTTCCTCCGAGCTTTTCCTCAAGTTCAAAATTTCCCTCAGACGCTTTCTGCATCTGTTCCCGGAATCTGCCGACACGCCTTGCAAACGACCAGGAAAATGCAAAAATCAACGTCCCAGCAAGCACAACGCTCCCAAGGAACAGCCAGATACTCTTTCTCTGCTGTGCATATGCCTCCCTTAAGATCTCATCCACCGCACGCACACTGACCACCTGAAAATAATCGCTGGTATCCTCCTGCTTTACATTCTCACAGGTGAGGACATATTCTTCCTCCCCTGCCTTGATACGCGTCTGATACTTCTCCTCGGCAGCATCCGGCAGATACTGCTTTAATTCTTCAAAGGGAATCGTCTCATGACGGCTCGTAAGCAAGATCTCGCCATCCAGCACAATATAGGTGCTTCCCTCCCGCTCCCAGATCATTTTCTCAAACTGCTGCGGGCGCAGATAGATCACAAGCACCCCGACATTTTCGCTCTTTTTTGTCTTGATCATGCGGGCAATGGCAGGCGCATGGTCATATTTGGGCAGGCTGATCGGCAGATACGTCCACACGCAGCCGCTTCCCTCTGTACTCACTCTCTGATACCACGCCTCGGTCTCCGTGTCCGCATCCACAACCACGAAATCCGAATTGCCGCGCAGCGTATGATTCTGCAGGAAAATACTGATTCTGGAGATCATCGTATTGTAGTAACTCTGATATTCCTTAAAAGCAGTATAGCCTCTGTAGTCATTGATCATCTCCTGATAATCCGTATACTGTTTTGCCGCAATCTCCTCAAGCTTGTCATCAAAGTAAAAGTATGAGGAGACCGTGGTCATCGTATTCTCCAATTCCAGGATCTGTCTTCCGATCGTCTGCAGTTCCGCAATCTCCGCATTCTCCGCCTGACTCACCAGCACCTGATTGGTTCCGTGAATCAGATAGCCGATAATGGCGGAAAGCGGCAAAAGCCCGCCTATCACATAGATTAAAATCATGCGGTAGACGAGCTTCATTCCCAGTATCCGGTTTATCAGTTGTTTTATCTTTGTCTTCATACGCTTCGTTTCAGTATTGCCACGCCGTACGCCGGCAGTGTCAGCTTGCTCCCCTTTTTCCACTCCATACCGGTCACAAGATCCTTTGCGTCCTGCTCCACCGGCACACTCTGCTCTATTTTCTCATGATTTAACAGAAAAAGGAACTCCTTTTTTTCATCGCGTCCCACACGTAAGACCGCCTCCACGCCCCCGGGAGTCTGTGCTACCGGCGTGATCCCGGCTTCTTCACAGATCTCGCGTATCAGCGCTTCATAAAATGATGCGTCTGACCGCACCGCCACATAGTACGCCGCTCCCGCTCCGCAACGGTTTTTCGTGAGCACCGGCATTCCCGCATAAAAATCCTCCTCGTAGGTTGCAAGCACCTCGGCTCCCTCCGGATGCAGCAGATCACACAGCAGGACCGCCTCATGCCGCGCGCCCTTCCATGTAAAATGATTCGTCTCTCCCTCCGGCAGGGCATCGCTCTCCTCTACCCAGATGCCTAAGAGATCACGCAATTTCCCCGGATACCCTCCGGTCACCACCATGTCATGATCATCCACATAGCCGCTGAAAAAAGTGGTTACAAAAATACCGCCCGTCTGCACAAACGCTTTGATCTTCTCATCCACACCCGGCTTTACCATATATAAGACCGGGGCGATGATCACGCGATAGTCCGAGAAATCATCCTCCACCCCGATGATATCGGTCGCCATATTCTGCTCATAGAGCGCCGTGTAATAGTTCTGGATCTCATCGCGGTACTTTAAAAGCACGCTCGGTCCTGCGGAATACTCGATCGCCCACCAGTTATCCCAGTCAAACAGAATCGCCGCTTCCTTCCTTGCCCGCGCGCCCAGAGTCTCATCTCCCAGCGCCTTTAATTCCGCGCCGAGGGCTGCCGCTTCCCGGAACACTCTGGTATTTTCATTTCCCACATGGTCAATGATCGCTCCGTGATATTTTTCACAGGCACCGATACTCCGGCGCATCTGGAAAAACATCACCGAATCCGCCCCATGCGCCACCGCCTGATAGCTCCAAAGGCGCATGACCCCCGGACGTTTTAAGGCATTGTACGGCAGCCAGTTCGTCACACTCGGCGTCTGCTCCATCAGAAGGAACGGCTTTCCGCCGCCGATACCGCGCATCAGTTCATGGGACAGGGCAATCTGCGCCGGTGTGTCCTGGTTGGAAGGATAATTGTCCCAGGACACCATATCCATGTATTTTGCCCACTTCTGATAATCAAGCGGCTTATAGAATCCCATCAGGTTGGTTGTAACCGGGATATCCGGCGTATGCCGCTTCACCGCCTCGTATTCCAGACGGTAACACTCTAAAATACTGTCCGAATTAAATCTCCGGTAATCTAAGGAGATTCCCTGAAACATCGTGCGCTCATAGGCGAAATGTTCGCTCAACAGATTCGGCAGGACAATCTCCTCCCAGTCATAGAACGTATGTCCCCAGAATGCCGTATCCCAGACGCGGTTCACCTCCTCAATCGTGTGGTACTTCTTTTTCAGCCACACGCGAAATGCCTTCTCACAGTTTTCGCAGTAACACTCTCCGCCGTATTCATTGGAGATATGCCATGCCACAATATTGTCATAGTCTTTGTAATGTTCTGCCAGCTTCTCCGCCAGTCTTGCCGAATACATGCGGTATACGGGACTGTTCGGGCAGGAATTGTGCCTGCCTCCGAACTTGCGCTTCATTCCGTTGAACTCCGTGCGCAGGATTTCCGGGTACCGGTGTGCCATCCATGCCGGATGCGCGCCGGTCGATGTTGCAAGCACAACCTTCAGCCCGTTTTTCTTCACCAGTTCCATAATGCGGTCCAGCTTTGTAAAATCATAGGTGCTCTCGTCCGGCTGAAGCATCGCCCAGGAGAACACATTGAGTGTCACCGTATCAATGTGCGCCAGCCCAAACAAGCGCATGTCGTCCTCCCATGTCGCCTCATCCCACTGTTCCGGATTGTAGTCGCCGCCAAACGCAATTTTGTTCTGATTCCATATTTTCTCGTACATTGCCCTCTCCTTTTTATCTGCTAATCCACTTCCAGCCGGAATACCACCGGAAAATCACTCTCGAACCCCGGCGCCGCTATATGAAGCCCTTCCCGGTCCACATGCCACGCAGCCTGCCCCGCATAACCGAGCAGCGTAACCGCACGCAGAATCCCGTGAAACTCCGGCAGATTCTGATTGGTACTCTCTGCAAAAGAACGGATCAGAAATCTGCCATCTTTCGGGCAGCACATGCAGATCACATAGATGCAGCCGCCGTTCACGGTAAAGCGATAGTCTTCCGGTGTATACATGATCTCTGCCGCGTCCGCAAACTGTCCGTCCGCCGCCC
>UMDC01017697.1_pt1 | contig 21007 bp, 25 predicted proteins | sample 1964391 | NCBI WGS metagenome assembly UMDC01 (sample SAMEA4835984, study PRJEB28245) | human gut metagenome | biome: gut microbiome; material: fecal sample | place: Denmark | collected 2008 | reverse complement strand
GACAGGCCTCACCGCCGCTGGTGCGGCAAACGTTACGGACAAGTGTAACCCTTCAAAACAACATGATATGGAAAAATTGGAATTGACCAGCGAGTGGGACAAGGTGTTCCCACAGAGCGACAAAGTGAATCATAGTAAAGTGACCTTCCACAACCGTTACGGCATTACGCTTGTGGCCGACCTCTACGTGCCGAAGCTGGCGACGGGCAAGCTGGCAGCCATTGCCGTGAGCGGACCGTTCGGAGCTGTCAAGGAGCAGTCGTCCGGCCTCTATGCGCAGACGTTGGCCGAGCGTGGCTTCCTGACCATTGCCTTCGATCCATCGTTTACGGGCGAGAGTGGCGGCCAACCTCGCTATGTGGCTTCGCCCGACATCAATACGGAAGACTTCTGCGCGGCCGTAGACTATCTGTCAACCCGCGATGATGTAGATCCTGAACGCATCGGCATCCTCGGCATCTGTGGTTGGGGAGGCATGGCCTTGAACGCTGCCGCTATCGACACGCGCATCAAGGCGACGGTCACTTCGACCATGTACGACATGAGCCGCGTTACGGCCAACGGTTACTTCGACTCGATGGACGCCGACCAGCGTTACGAACTTCGCCGCCAGCTCAACGCCCAGCGTACGGCCGACTACCGCAACGGCTCCTACGAACGTGCCGGCGGTGTGGTGGATCCGCTGCCTGCCGACGCACCCCAGTTCGTGAAAGACTACTATGCCTACTACAAGACGCCGCGCGGCTATCACAAGCGTTCGCTCAACTCGAACAAAGGATGGAACAAGACTTCTTCGCTGTCGTTCATCAACATGCCTATTTTGACCTATAGCAACGAGATACGCAGCGCCGTCCTGATGATTCACGGAGAGAAAGCCCATTCGTGCTACTTCAGTCGGGATGCCTTCCAGAAGCTGACGGGCGACAACAAGGAACTGCTCATCATCCCCGGCGCCAACCACACCGACCTGTACGACAACCTGCAGGTAATACCTTTCGACAAGATTGAGAGCTTCTTCAGAGAGTATCTGAAGTAAGATGATAAAGTATATTCATTCAATGAAACAGGGGTGTCGTTCAATCTTATGTATGAACGGCACCCCTGTTATATAATGGAGCTTTTCGCAGAATCAAAGAATAGCCTTCAGTTGCTCAGCCATCTGCGCCTGCACCTCCTGTGCGGCCTTGCGGCTGGCGGCGGCGAAGTTTTCTGTCTTGTCCACGTAGATGATGCCACGGCTGGAGTTGACGATAAGGCCGCATTCCTTCGTCATGCCATACTTGCAGACTTCTTCCAACGAGCCGCCTTGTGCGCCTACGCCAGGTACGAGCAGGAAGTGGTTGGGCACAACCTTGCGGATGTCCTCGAACATGCGTCCCTGTGTAGCACCTACCACGTACATCATGTTCTCGTCGTTAGCCCACTGCTGGCTCTTGCGGAGTACTTTCTCGAAGAGGCGTTCGCCGTCTACGTCCATCGTCAGCTGGAAGTCGTGCGACCCCTTGTTGCTGGTCAGTGCTAACAGGATGACCCACTTGCCTTTGTACGTGAGGAACGGCGTCACGCTGTCCTCGCCCATGTAGGGAGCTACGGTTACGGAGTCAATGTCCAGCTCCTCGAAGAAGGTACGGGCATACATGGCCGACGTGTTGCCGATGTCGCCACGCTTGGCATCGGCGATGATGAACTGGTCAGGATAGTTCTGCTTGATGTAGTTCACTGTTTTCTCGAAGGCAATCCATCCCTTTACGCCCATGCTCTCGTAGAAAGCCAGGTTGGGCTTGTAGGCGATGCAGAGGTCTTGCGTTGCGTCGATGATGGCCTTGTTGAAGGCAAAGATGGGATCTTCTTCCTTCAGCAGGTGTTCGGGAATCTTCTTGATGTCCGTGTCGAGCCCCACGCAGAGGAACGACTGCTTCTTCTTGATGTTTTCAAAAAGTTGTTGCTTGTTCATATCTTCTGTTTTTAACTGTATTACAATTCGCTTTCTTTTAACCGTTCTGCATTCTCGGCCACGATGAGGTGGTCGATGCAGTCCTGTATGTCGCCGTCCATGAAGGCGGCTAGGTTGTAAATGGTGTAGTTGATGCGGTGGTCGGTGATGCGTCCCTGCGGATAGTTGTAGGTACGTATCTTGGCCGAGCGGTCGCCTGTGGAGACCATTGTCTTGCGCTTGGAGGCGATGTCGTCAATGTACTTCTGGTGCTCCTTGTCGTAGATGAAGGTGCGCAGACGCGAGAGGGCACGCTCCTTGTTCTTGGGCTGGTCGCGCGTCTCGGTACACTCGATGAGGATTTCTTCTACGACACCCGTCAGCGGGTTTTTCCAGTTGTAGCGCAGACGTACGCCCGATTCTACCTTGTTCACGTTCTGACCGCCTGCACCGCCGCTTCGGAAGGTATCCCACTTGATTTCGCCTTCGTTGATTACCACGTCGAACTCTTCGGCTTCGGGCAGTACGGCTACCGAGGCGGCCGAGGTATGCACGCGGCCCTGTGTCTCCGTGGCCGGCACACGCTGTACGCGGTGCACGCCCGACTCATACTTCAGTGTGCCATACACGTTCTCGCCCGTGACGGAACAGATGATTTCCTTGAAGCCGCCGGCGGCTCCTTCGTTGGCGCTGGACACTTCGAGCTTCCAGCCCTTGATGTCGCAGTACTTGGAGTACATGCGGAAGAGGTCGCCTGCAAAGATGGCCGCTTCGTCGCCGCCCGTACCGCCACGTATCTCGAGGATGGCGTTGCGGCTGTCCTGCGGGTCGGCCGGAACGAGCAACAGCTTGATGTGCTCCTCCAGTTCGGGCAGGCGCGTCTGGCAGGCATCAAGTTCCTCGCGGGCCATGTCGCGCATCTCGGGGTCGGTTTCGTTGGCGATGATGTCCTTGGCCTCGTCGATGCCGTTCAATACCTGCATGTATTCCTTGCGGGCATCCATCAGGTCGCCCAGTTCCTTGTATTCTTTCGTCAGCTTGACGTACCGCTTCTGGTCGGCAATGACTGCCGGGTCGGTAATCAGTGTCGACACTTCCTCGAAGCGGGCCACGAGGCCGTCGAGCTTTTCCAGTATGGTGTTGTTTTCTGCCATTTATTTCGTTTTATTCTATTATTACCACAACCTCCCTTCAACCAGCCAGGACAGCACTGCCGCAAACACGACTACGCCTGCGATACTCAGTATCCATTTTCTGGGAGTCATGCGATACTTCGCCTTATCGGCTTCGGGAGCAAGATGGGGACCAGAGTAGATTCCAGTGGCTGCACTGATGATGGTGTAGTTCAGGAATCGGAGAACAGGCGCATCCCACTGGTCGCTGAGGACGTAAAGTCCGAAGCAGAAGGTAAGGATGACAATGGCCACGAGAATGACTTTGAGCAAGTGTTTCATATCTTTGTCTATTTATTGTTTTACCACAATCTTCCCTCAAACAGCCACGCCAGCAATGCAGCCAGCAGGAAAAAGCCGGTAACAAGCCAATTCCATGTCCGGCGCGAGAAGCGGTTCTTTACCCGCTGCTCTTCGTTGCTGAAATACTGGCTACCTATGTAGGATCCGATGAGAGCCGGTAACAGGTAGCAGACGCACTTCAGGAATGGAATATCCCACTTGTAAGCCACAAAAAGGATAGCTCCACAGACGGCTACCATGCCAATACCTATCAGGCAACCTTGGTGTTCTCTTTCCATAATTCTTATCTTAAAGAGTCGTTCTTGTTACATATATTTCTCAAGAAACCAAAACGCTGTGGTGACTTAGGTATTGTCACTTATTTCTAGATAGAGCGTCAGCACTCCGGCTAATGTCAAATAGATTATGAGAATCCCCACCAAAGCCTTTTTGGAGAAGTGAGGCCATCCCTCTCTGCCGGGGAGGAAAATCCCCAGAAAGCCGGGAGACAAATAGCACAGGAACGATAGATACACAGAAGTACTTTCTGCCAAGTATCCGAGGATGAACAGGCCTATACCGATTGGCATCATGGCAAGCCATGTAAGCACGATCAGACAGACATTACGGATGTTTTTCATCTTCTTATCTCTTCTTCCGGCGAGTATTGCTCCGGTAATATTGCCCCCAAGCGAATACACACACCACAATCAGAACAATGACTGCATAGCCCATAATGCTCAATATCTTTTATTAATACCTGAACTCACCGAACTCCGAACGGATAATCAGCTCCTTCTTGTCGCTTTCCTCGATGCGGCCGATGACCTGTGCGTCGATGTTGAACGACTTCGAGATGGCGATGACTTCCTCGGCATGCTCGGGCGAAAGGTAAACTTCCAGACGGTGGCCCATGTTGAATACCTTGTACATCTCCGCCCAGTCCGTGTCGCTCTGCTCCTTGATGGTGCGGAACAGGGGAGGTACGGGGAAGAGGTTGTCCTTGATGACGCGGCAGTTGTCGCCCACGAAGTGCAGCACCTTGGTCTGTGCGCCGCCCGAGCAGTGTACCATGCCATGGATCTGGGGGCGCAGGGCGTCGAGCAGCTTCTTGACAACCGGTGCATAGGTACGGGTGGGCGAGAGGACGAGCTTGCCTGCATCCAGCGGACTGCCTTCTACCTTGTCGGTCAGCTTCAGCTGGCCGCTATATACCAGTTCGTCGGGCACGGCCTTGTCGTAGCTCTCCGGGTATTTCTCTGCCAGGTACTTGGCAAAGACATCGTGGCGGGCCGAGGTCAGGCCGTTGCTGCCCATGCCGCCGTTGTATTCCTTCTCGTAAGTAGCCTGTCCGTAGCTGGCGAGGCCCACGATGACGTCGCCCGGACGGATGTTGGCGTTGTTGATGACGTCGCTGCGCTTCATGCGGCAGGTCACGGTAGAGTCCACGATGATGGTGCGCACCAGGTCGCCCACGTCGGCCGTCTCGCCGCCCGTGGCATAGACGCCCACGCCCATTTCACGCAGCTCGGCCAGCAGTTCGTCCGTACCGTTGATGATGGCGGAGATGACTTCGCCCGGCACCAGCAGCTTGTTGCGTCCGATGGTGGAAGAAACGAGGATGTTGTCCACCGCGCCCACGCAGAGCAGGTCGTCGATGTTCATGATGAGTGCGTCCTGCGCGATGCCTTTCCACACCGAGAGGTCGCCCGTCTCCTTCCAGTACATGTAGGCCAGTGAGGACTTGGTGCCTGCGCCGTCGGCGTGCATGATGTTGCAATACTCCGGGTCGCCGCCCAGTATGTCGGGGATAATCTTGCAGAAGGCCTGCGGGAAAATGCCCTTGTCGATGTTCTTGATGGCGTTGTGAACATCCTCTTTCGATGCGCTTACGCCGCGCATCATGTATCGTTGATTACTCATGAGATAATGTATTTTTGTTCAATTGAATATGCAAAAGTAACAATTATTCGGCAGATAGCCTACTATGCGGCAGGCATTTTCCAGATATTCTGCTTGTTGTTTTTTCCCATATAGAAATTAAGGGTGTTGCTTTTAGTAGAAAGGATTGTTTTCTCATAAAGAAAACGGCCGTTTCTTTATGGGAAAACAGCCGTTTCTAAATGATAAAACACAGACTAGTGTCATAGGTAATTTTAGAATTGCACTTGTGGAGCTTGCTCAGCACCTTCAGTTGCCTCGAAGTAGGCGCGCTTGTCGAAGCCGAACATACCGGCAAGGATGTTCTTGGGAAAGCGTCGGATGGTGGTGTTGTAGGCCTTGGCCGCGTCGTTGAAGTTCTTACGGGCTACATTGATGCGGTTCTCTGTGCCTTCGAGCTGGGCTTGTAACTCCAGAAAGTTCTGGTTGGCCTTCAGGTCGGGGTAGTTTTCGGTGATGGCAAGCAGTTTGCCCAGGGCGGTGGCCAGCTGGCCCTGTGCCTTCTGATATTCGGCCAGCTTCTCGGGCGTCAGGTCCGTGGGGTCCACTTTGATTTGGGTGGCCTGGCTACGGGCGGCGATGACGCCTTCCAGCGTTTCCTTTTCGTGAGCGGCATACCCCTTAACCGTGTTCACCAGGTTGGGGATGAGGTCGGCACGGCGTTGGTACTGCGTCTCTACGTTAGCCCACTGGTTGCTGACGTTCTCGTCCATGCCGACGAGGCTGTTGTAGCCGCTGATGGCCCAAATGGCGATAACGGCCACTACAGCTACAATGATGATAATCGTTACTTTTTTCATATTGTTCAGTAATTTGATAGATTAATAAAATAATAGCAAATTCTTGGGAAGGTCAGAATCGGGAACCGGCACCTCCGCCTCCTCCCATTCCTCCGCCGAAGCTACCTCCACTGAATCCTCCGCCACCTCCGCTTCCGAAGATGAAAGGACCTCCGCCTCCTCCTCTCCGTCCGCGATAATTGTCATCGTAAGATTGCTGGCGGCGTATCACCTGATGGCCACAATTACGGCAGGTGTAGGTTACGTCTTCCGTTCTGACACCGTTGCGAAGTGCAATGAGGCGGCTGGAGCTGCGCTGCAATTTGTGCTGGCCGCATTTGGGACATTTGGAAGCTGCGTGCATAGCTATGACTGCGAGGAAAACACCTACCGCTACGATACCGAAAAGTACCAGAAAAACGCTACCTGCACCATCGTCATCTCCGTCGGCTGGCAGGTTGTTCTCCATCGAATCGTCCAGGCGTGCACAGGTAGCACGGATGCCGGCCACCATGCCTTCACTCCATCGGTTTTCCTTCAAATAGGGTATCATATGGCGTGTCTGGATGCGTTTGCAGATGGCATCGGGCAGGGGGCCTTCCAACCCATAACCAGTATAGAACTGGATGCATCGTTGGTCGGTAACGAGCAGGATTACGAGTCCGTTGTCCTTACCTTTCTGTCCTACTCCCCATGAATTAAGCAGCTGATGGCAGAAGTCGAAGCAGTCTGCCTCGCCAATGGTGGGTACTACGGCCACTACAGTCTGAATACCGGTCTGCTGTTCCAGAGCATAAAGCATGCGGTCGATGCTGTCGCGAGCTGCCACATTGAGTATGTTCTCGGGGTCACATACATAGCGAGTTTTGTCTACTAGGTGTACTTTCGGTAGATTCTCTGGAGTATAAACAACTTGTGCCCATGTCGTCAAACAAAGAAGCTGACAGAATAAGATAGAAAGTATAATTTTCTTCATGAAGATATGTATTCGTTCTTTTAGTGAATATATGTCCCAACAAAATCGCGGACTTTGCGGGTATAAGCCTCAGCATTTTCTTTATAAGCTACGGCATGTTCGGCTCCAGGCACAATCCAAAGTTCTTTTGGAGCTGGTTTGGCTTCGTACAGTGGATGTACCATCCATGTGGGTACGAAAGTATCGGCATCGCCATGAATGAAGAGCATGGGGAGGGTGCATTTCTTTACCTGCTCCAATGGAGATGCTTCTTGGAAACTCCAGCCGTATTCTATGTGGCATAATGTACTGGCTACATAAAGTAGTGGAAAGGCAGGTAGACCAAACTGATTTTTTAGTTCGCCTTTAAATTCATCCCAAGCACTGGTATAGCCACAGTCTTCTACAAAACATTTGATAAAAGGTTGTTGGTATATTCCCTGTTGTACTTCGCCTGATACACACATTGTTGTGGCTGCTCCCATTGAAATGCCATGTACTACCATCTCTGTGTTTCCTCCAAAAAGATGATTGGCTTCTTCTGTCCAACGGAGTACGTCGAGTCGGTCTTTCCAGCCCATTTGTACTTCAGTACCTCCACTTAGTCCGTGCCCATAGAGATCAGGTAGTAAAATGTTGTATCCCAATTGACGGTTGTACAGATAACCTATCATCATCATTCGGATGGAATTGTCTGTATATCCGTGTACAATGACTGCCGTATGATTGGTTGAATCGGCTGCTGGCACATAAAGGGCATGTAAAGGAGTGCCTTCATCATTTTCAATATAGAGGTCGTGTAAAGCTTCAGCTGCTTGTAGGCTGTCGATCCAATGTCCCACTTCGGGATAAGTTTGCCGCATATATTCAAGCGAACTTTCAATGTTACGACTGCGGCTAACCAGCTCTTCAGGTTTCAGGGCATATCCTAGCATGTAGTATCCGGCACATAATAGTAGGGCCGCTATGGCTATGACAGCTATCAGGCTGTATTTGATGGCTTTTCTCATTCTTTATTCAGCTATTTATTCCATATTTCCCATGATACAAAAGCTTGGAGTAACAGCATTTCCAATCCGTTTTTTACGGTGGCCCCTTGCTCTATACCTTTTTTCATAAAGAGAGTTTCGCTAGGATTGTATAATAGGTCGTAAAGCAAATGTTTCGATGTTAGTTGGTCGTATGGAATGTCAGGACAAAAATCTACTTTGGGATACATGCCTAGCGGAGTCGTATTCACGATGACGGTATGTTCCTGCATAATTTCAGGCGTCAGTTCTCCGTAGGTTAATATATCATTTCTTTTTTTAGTACGTGATACGAAAGTAGATTGGATACCCAAATTGGCTAATCCATGAAAAACTGCTTTGGAGGCTCCTCCTGTTCCTAAAATAAGGGCTTTGGTATGATGAGGCAATAATAAGGGCTCAATGGAACGCGTAAAACCAATGATGTCAGAATTGTAACCTACTAGTTTTACTTTTCCTTTAGCTTGGGGAATTATTTTAATGACGTTTACGGCACCTATCTTAGCAGTATCCTTGTCTAGTTCATCTAGGTAGGGGATGACTTGCTCTTTATAGGGAATGGTGACGTTGAGGCCGCGAAGATTGGGGTTTTCTTCGATGACTTCCATGAAGTCTTCGATACGTGGTATTTCGAAGTTTACATATTCAGCATCAATATTCTCAGACTGAAATTTTTCGTTGAAGTATCCGATGGAGAATGAATGCTTCAGCGGATAACCGATTAAACCGTATTTATCCATAATTAAAAGGTTGATTTATTTGGTTGCTACATAAAGGGTACAGATACCGAATGTTAATCGCCGGAAACGTACCTGGCTGAAACCGGCGTTGCGTATAGACCGCTGCATCACTTCGCCTTGCGGAAAAGCGCGAATGCTTTCGGGTAGATAAGTGTAGGCACTGTTGTCCTTGGATATCAGTTTGCCAATAAGCGGCATTACTACTTTAGAGTAAAGAGTAAATAGTTGCTTCATGGGAAAGCGGTCGGGTGTAGATAACTCAAGGATAACCAAATGTCCGTTAGGGCGAAGTACACGACACATTTCTCCAAGTGCAATATCCAGATGCTCAAAATTGCGGACACCGAAAGCTACTGTTACTGCATCGAACGTGGCATCTGCAAAAGACAACGCTGTGCAATCTTCGCGGGCGAAAGATACCTTATCCGCGAGACCTGCCTGCTGTACCTTTTCACGGCCTACTTCCATCATGCCTTCCGAAATGTCAGCACCAATAAGAGACTGTGGTTGTAGCTCACGGCAGGCCAGGATGGCAAAATCGCCCGTACCGGTAGCTATGTCCAGTATTTGTTGGGGGTGATAGGGACGGAGTGTATGGATCGCTTTTCTACGCCAACTACGGTCGATACCCATTGAGAGGGTGTGGTTCAGTTGGTCATACGTTGGAGCGATATGATTGAACATGCGTTCCACCTGTACAGCTTTTGTACCTTCTTCGCCGTATGGCTTAATATGTTCCTGAGGATAATCCATAAAAATAGGTATATTCTTGCGCAAAGTTAAGAAAATAAGTAGTTCAGTGTGTAACTTGTGGCATATTTTCCAGTATATTCGTTATCTTCTTTATTTGAAGAAGCTATAAGAATATTTGGATATAGAAGCTTACTTATACCCGTTTGGGTATAAACCAGTGTGACTTTTGGTTAATTATACCCATACAGGTATAATCAGTGAAGAATTTTATTATATTTGTACCCGAAAGGGTATAGATATGACTTATACAGTAATTGCAGATTTTGTAAAGGAAATGCGTCGTCAGTTTGGTTTGACGCAAGTGGACCTGGCAGATAAGTCGGGTGTAGGGTTACGTTTTGTTCGCGATTTGGAGCAGGGTAAACAGACCTTGCGGATGGATAAAGTGAATCAAGTGCTCAGTTTGTTTGGCCGTCAGGTAGGTCCGGTGGAGGTTGATGTAAAAACAAGGGAGGATAGGTTATGAAACGTGCTAAGGTATATCTGTACGACCGGTTAGCTGGTAGGTTGATAGAAGATGAAAACGGTTTTACTTTCACGTACGACGCTAGTTATTTGGCTTTGTCTGATGCAACAGCTGTTAGCCTTACACTACCATTGACGGAGAAGCCTTATCATGATACGGTGCTTTTTCCATTCTTTGATGGACTAATACCCGAAGGCTGGTTGCTGGACATTGCCGAGCGGAGTTGGAAGATTAATCAACGTGACCGCATGTCGCTTCTGCTAGCCTGTTGTAAAGATTGTATTGGAGCTGTCAGTGTGATACCAGATAATGAAACTGAGGAGGAAAAGTCATGAGTCGATGTCTGTATTGTTATAAAGAATTAAGTGAGGGAATGAAAGATTTTCATCCGGCTTGTGCTCGCAAGTTTTTTGGTGTCCGTATGGCTCCTGAGTTGCCTTACGTGCGCAGTCAACTGGGTGATTTAGCTCGTGAAGTAGTACGCAGCCAAACTACCCTTACTGGGGTGCAAGCTAAACTTTCTCTTGATATTAACAGAGGTGGGCGTAATGAACCTGATCGCTTTACCATAGTAGGATTGTGGGGACGTTTTATTTTGAAGCCACAGACGCAGTCTTATCGTGCTTTGCCTGAATTGGAAGATGTTACCATGCACTTGGCCGAAGCTGCTAAAATCAGTGTAGTACCTCATAGTTTAATACGTTTCAGCGATGGCGAATTGTGTTACATAACCCGCCGTATCGACCGTCTGTCCGATGGCCATAAGGTGGCTATGGAAGATATGTGTCAACTGTCCGAACGGCTCACAGAGTACAAGTATAAGGGCTCTTACGAGCAGATAGCCAAGCTTATTCGTCGTTACTCTTTTACACCACAGCTCGATGTTATTAATTTCTGGGAAATGGTTGTCTTTTGTTGGATAACAGGTAATGCTGACATGCACCTTAAAAACTTTTCGCTTTACAATCTGATAAATGGATATACGCTTACTCCGGCTTATGACATGTTGTCTACTGCGCTGGTGATTCCCGAAGATACGGAGGAGCTCGCTCTTACTCTTAACGGGAAGAAGAATCGTTTGCGTAAGATGGATTTCTACAAGGCTATTACAGCTTCGGGAGTAGAAGAAAAAGTGATTGAAAATCTGGCTCGTCGATTCAGTCGAGCCCTACCTAAGTGGTTTGAACTGATAGACCACTCTTTCTTGCCTGACGATATGAAGAGACAATACAAAAAGCTTATCTTGCGTCGTGTGGTGATGTTGCGTTGACAGTCTTGCTGGTTGGGTAAAAAGACGCAGATTACATGGAATAGGGATAGTGATATTCGTGCTATTCCGCGTAATCCGCGTTAAGTGTATGTCAGGAGCAAGTGTGCTCTTGTATTACTTGTTTAGGTATTCTGTTACATTCTTTTCGATACGTGCGGCAATGTCTTCAGTGGTTTCACGAACGAACTTTTCGCCGGTGATGTGCTCGTACAGTTCAATGTAGCGTTCACTGATAGAGGTCACGATTTCGTCAGTCATTTCAGGCACCTGCTGGCCTTCCTTACCTTGGAAGCCGTTGTCCATTAACCATTCGCGTACGAATTCCTTGGAGAGCTGCTTCTGGGGTTCGCCTTTCTCGAAACGCTCTTCGTAGCCTTCGCTGTAGAAGTAGCGGCTGGAGTCGGGTGTATGGATTTCGTCCATCAGATAGATCTGGCCGTTGTGCTTGCCGAATTCATATTTCGTATCTACCAGGATGAGGCCACGCTCGGCAGCAATTTCTGTACCGCGCTTGAAGAGGGCCAGTGTATATTTCTCCAGCAGGGCATATTCTTCGGGAGTAGCCAGACCCTTGGCCAGGATTTCTTCCTTGGAGATGTCGGCGTCGTGTTCACCGATTTCGGCTTTGGTTGTCGGAGTGATGATAGGTTCGGGGAACTTCTGGTTCTCCTTCATTCCTTCGGGCAGACGTACGCCGCAGATTTCACGAACACCGCTCTTGTAAGCACGCCAGGCCGAGCCGCAGAGGTAACCGCGAACAATCATTTCTACAGGGAAACCTTCGCACATTACGCCGACGGTTACCATCGGGTCGGGTGTAGCCAGCTTCCAGTTGGGGCAGATGTCGGTCGTGGCATCGAGGAACTTGGCGGCAATCTGGTTCAGCATCTGGCCCTTGAAGGGGATACCTTTCGGAAGGATGACGTCGAAGGCCGAGATACGGTCGGTTGCTACCATGACGAGCTTTTCGCCGTTGATGTTGTACACGTCACGTACTTTTCCGTGATAGACACTCTTCTGTCCCGGAAAGTTGAAATCAGTTTTAGTTAACGCTTGTTTCATAACTGTTATGTATTTTGATTAGTGTTAGTCGTTTGGCTTTTCTTCTCTTCTTTCTGGCGTTCGCGTTCAGCTTTCTGTTCTTTCTCAAACTTTTCGTATGCCTCCACAATCTGTGTTACCAGTTTGTGACGGACGATGTCTTTCTTGTTCAGCTCAATGAAGCTGATGCCCTTCACGCCCTTCAATATCTTCAGGGCTTGTACGAGGCCGGAAGTCTGCGAGGAGGGGAGGTCGATCTGCGTCATGTCGCCCGTCACAATCATCTTGGTGTTCATGCCCATGCGGGTGAGGAACATCTTGATTTGGGCAGTCGTAGTGTTCTGAGCTTCGTCGAGGATGACGACGGCATCGTTCAGTGTACGTCCGCGCATAAAGGCCAGCGGAGCTATCTGGATGATGTTCAGCTCCATGTATTCCTTCAGCTTGGCGGCGGGTATCATGTCCTGCAAGGCGTCGTAGAGCGGTTGCAGGTACGGGTCTATCTTGTCTTTCATGTCGCCGGGCAGGAAGCCGAGCTTTTCGCCTGCCTCCACGGCGGGGCGGCTGAGGATGATTTTCTTGATTTCCTTGTTCTTCAGGGCACGCACGGCCAGGGCAATGGCTGTGTAGGTTTTGCCCGATCCGGCCGGACCGATGGCAAATACCATGTCGTTCTTGTGGAAAGCATCCACCAGCTTCTGTTGGTTCTCACTTCGGGGAATGATGGGCTTGCCCGTCACACTGAACACGATGACGTTGCCGCTCTTTTCCGCTTGCGGGGCATTGCCTTTGATGATGTCGATGATGGCTTCTTCCTTCAGCGAGTTGTACTCGGCGCAATGCTTCTCCAGCTTGATGATGTTTTCTTCGAAGGCACACATTTCTTCTTCATCGCCCAGCACCTTGATGACGTTGCCGCGCGCCACAATGCGCAATTTGGGGTAAAGAGCCTTGATCAGCTGCATGTTGGCGTTGTTTACACCGTAAAAGATGACCGGGTCGATATCTTCGAGGACAATCAGTTTTTCTATCATTGATATGTTTTAATTGTTCATTGAAATGCCTTGCAAAGGTAGTGAAACGTTTGGAAAACCGTGTCACTTCGTACCGTTATTTTTCAACACCGGCTTGACGACGATGCCGTTTGCATTCTTGGTGCAGCGGATGCACTCGTGCCGCAGGCTTTCTTCCTTCATGTTGAAGAGAATGTTTGGGTTGAAGTGCTGGCCGTTGATGCGTGTTTCGAAGTGCAGGTGCTCGGTAGTGGCTCGTCCTGTGCGTCCTGTCAGAGCGATGGCCTGCCCGGCCTTTACCGTGTCGCCGCTTTGCACCAGGTTTTTGGAGTTGTGGCTGTAGACGGTCTCCAGGCCGGAGGGATGGCGTACCACAATGACATTGCCGTAGGCGCTGTAGGGTTTCGACATGCGTACCACACCGGCGAAGGCACTGCGGATGGTGTCGTTGGCCCGCGTCTTGATGTCGATACCTGTATGCCGTCCGCCGCCCCGTCCATAGGGCGAGATAACTTTGCCGCCGGGCAGGGGGAAACAATAGTCATCTTTTCCAAGGCTGTCGAGGTGCAGCAGGATGGTTTTACTCTTGTCGAACAGTCCCGGTGTAGCCACTCGGATGTGGTTCACCTCCATGTTGGAGAAGGTGCCTGTCTTCTGCTGGCCCTGTATCTGTAGAGGGAGCAGAAGACAGATGAGGAGTAATAACACTGTTTTCATTCGAAGTAATGAATGTTTCCTCCGTCGGATGAGGCATATTTCCTTAAAAGTTCCTGTGTCATTTCGGCAGCCTGTTGCAGATGGGTGGTGTCGCCGTCGTAGCCGTTGATGATGGCCAGAATGTGGCGGGTACCGACGTCCATCTTGGTACGCTCGTTGTCGCTGGTAGGGGTACCGATACCACCCACGGCGTCGCGGAAGACGGGCAGGCCTTCGATGTTGAGCACACCGCGGCCGATGCCCTCGAACGGTTCTTCGGCCCGGCCAATACCCAGGCAGAGGTCGGTGCCCTGTATCTTGTCGGCATCGAAGCCGCCGATGCTGTAGCCCGTACGTAGGGAGACGAGGTTGATGAGGTCCACCAGCGTATCAATCTGATATAGCTCCAATCCGCGGAGCAGACGCCGGCGCAGGGCCTCGGCAGAAGGACGGTAACGGCTGGGGTCCTTGCCGCAGCGTTTGTAGGCTTCGCGGGTGGCGGCAATGGCGGGCTGGTGCTTGATGCCTTCGGTGGTGTCGGCGGCACGCAGTTCTTCAGTGAAGGCGTTTATTTCCTGCCAAAGACCTTCGTTATGAGGCGTATTGGTCACTTCGGCATAGACGGCTGCTCCGCGATATTCGGGGCAACGCGATTTCAGTTCTTCGGATACGGTGAGGTTGTACATAATCATAGGTTTGTTAGGGGTTTATCATGATTCCCGATAGCATCCTGCCCGACTTGATTCCCAACCTGCGGGCAGAGAAGAAGTCTTCGTGGCGGGTATAGGTACAGATGCCGGCGGTCTCTATCTGCGTGTCAGGCAGGCTAAAGTCCAGCAATTGCAGCTGGTTGGCAGCCCACAGGTCTATGTGATGCTTGTGGGTATCGTTATGCCATTCGGCGATGTAGGGCATGGGGAAGTCGGCGGCGCGGAAGGCTTCGTACACCTCTTCGCCCACCTCGAAGGCGGCGAGCGAGATGCCGGGGCCGATGACGGCCTGCACGTCTTTGCCCTTTGTGCCGTAGAGCGTTTGCATCCGCTCCAACGTGTGTAGGACGATGCGGCTCACCGTTCCCCGCCAGCCGGCATGGATGGCGGCGATGGCTTGGTGCCGGTGGTCATATAATAGGATGGGGATACAGTCAGCCGTCGAGATGCAGAGACAGACGCTTGGTTCGCGGGTGATGAGGGCATCGATGCCTTGCAGGCGTTCGTGGCGTGTCTGCGGGTCGGTTTGCAGGTAGTCGGTGTCGATGACGAGGGACGCCGTGCCGTGTGTTTGCCAGGGGATGACGAGCTCCTGTGGGTGTTGCGGCAGGGCTTCTAGGAGTAGTTCCTGATTGTGGCGGACGTTCTCGGCCGAGTCGCCTGTGTAGGGTGTGCAGTTTAACGAGGCATAGGTACCTGTGCTGATGCCGCCGTGGCGGGTGGTGCTGAAAGCAAAAATGTCGGAGCATGCATCGTTTAATGCATACTCCAACATTCGTTTGTCGGGGCTGAGGCGGCTCATTGCTTGTCGTCCTCCCAGTCTTCTTCCTCGTATTCAAAGTCCTCGAGGTCTTCGATGTCGTCCTCGTCTACATACTCGATGCTGAGGTCCTCGTCTTCGCCTTCGTCGGCCAGTTCCTCTTTCAGGTGGCTCATGTCCTTGGGGCGGTGGGCGATACTTTCTATCTTGCCCTCAATCTTGTTGCTCTCCTTGTTCAGTTCCTCCCACAGGATGTCCTTCAGCACGTTGATGCCGAAACCCGAGATGGCGGAGATGAACACGTGGGGCACGTCTTGAGGCAGGGTGGGTTCTATTTCGTCCATCAGTTCCTGGTCTAGCATGTCGCATTTGGTGATGGCCAGTACGCGCTGTTTATCCAGCATTTCGGGGTTGAAGTTGCGGAGTTCGTTCAGCAGGATGTTGTATTCTTTGGTGATGTCGTCGCTGTCGGAAGGTACCATGAAGAGCAGCAGCGAGTTGCGTTCGATGTGGCGCAGGAAGCGCAGACCCAGTCCGCGGCCTTCGCTGGCTCCTTCGATGATGCCGGGGATGTCGGCCATGACGAACGACTTGCCTTCACGGTAGGACACGATGCCCAGGTTGGGCTCCATCGTCGTGAACGGATAGTTGGCTATCTTCGGTTTGGCTGATGATACGGCCGAGAGCAGGGTCGACTTGCCGGCGTTGGGGAAACCCACCAGTCCGACGTCGGCCAGCAGCTTCAACTCCATGATGACGGTCATCTCCTGCATCGGTTCGCCGGGCTGTGCGAAGCGCGGAGCCTGACGGGTGGCCGTCTTGAAGTGCCAGTTACCCAGTCCGCCGCGTCCTCCCTTCAGCAGGATCACTTCCTGCCCGTGCTCGGTGACGTCGCAGATGTACTCGCCCGTCTCGGCGTTGTAGACCACGGTGCCACAGGGCACTTCGATGACCTTGTCTTCGCCGTCCTTGCCGAAGCTGCGGTTCTTGGATCCGCTTTCGCCGTGCCCGGCCATGATGTGGCGGTCGTAGCGCAGGTGGAGCAGGGTCCAGTAGTTACGGTTGCCGCGCAGGATGACGTGTCCGCCGCGTCCGCCGTCGCCACCGTCAGGCCCTCCGTTGGGCACGTATTTGGCACGGCGCATGTGTGTGGAACCTCGGCCGCCCTTCCCCGAACGGCAATATATCTTTACGTAGTCTACAAAGTTCGATTCTGCCATAATGTCTAAATTAAGGATGATGAGAATAAAGAATTCCGTTGGCAAAGATACAAATAATTTCCTATAATATGGAGATACAGATAGGTGTGTGCAGGTGCAGGGAAACAAAAAATGCACCGCAGTGGGTGCATTTTTTGTTTCTTTGGAGTGAGAAGCGCTTACTTCACTGCATCAATCGCCTTGCAGATGTCGGCAGTGATAGTCTCCAGTTCACCTAGTCCGTTGATGTGGGCGTAGAGGCCTTCCTGCTTGTACCAGTCGATGAGCGGAGCGGTCTGGCTGTGATAGACGGTGAGGCGCTTCTTGATGGTCTCCTCGTTGTCGTCGGCACGGCCCGACTGCTGTCCGCGCAGGATGAGGCGCTTCATCAGTTCGTCTTCGGGCACGTCGAGGTCGAGCATCACGCTCACCTGCTGTCCGCGTTCGGCCAGCATCTTCTTCAGAGCCTCGGCCTGTGCGATGGTGCGGGGAAAGCCGTCGAAGATGACGCCTTTCGAATCCTTGAAGCTGTCCAGCGTGGAGGCCAGGATGTCGATAATCAGGTTGTCGGGGAGGAGCTGGCCTTGGTCGATGTAACCCTTGGCTGTCTTGCCCAGCTCGGTTCCGTTCTTTATTTCGGCACGCAGCACGTCACCTGTGGAGATGTGGTTGATGCCATACTTTGCTACAATTCTCTCGCTTTGTGTGCCCTTGCCAGAGCCGGGGGCACCGAAAATTACAATGTTCAACATATCTTTATTTAGTGGTTAGTGGTTAGTGATAAGTAGTTAGGAATGAATGTTTATTACTCACCGCTTATCGCTACTTTATTCGTTTACAACTGTATAAATGTCCTTATAGTTCCGTCCGAAGCCGTCGTAATCCAGTCCGTAACCCACGATGAAGTCGTTGGGAATGCGCATGGCGGCATACTCGATGTTGAGATCCACCTTCAGTTTCTCGGGCTTGACGAGCAGGGTGGCGATGTGTATTTCCTTCGGGCCGCGGGTACCGAGCGTCTCAAGCAGACGTTGCATGGTGAGGCCTGTGTCTACAATGTCTTCCACGATGACGATGGTGCGTCCGCTCAGGTCTTCGTTGATGCCGATGACTTCCTTGACGGCGCCTGTCGATGACACGCCCTGGTAGGAGGCCAGCTTGACGAACGATATCTCGCAGGGGATGGTGATGCGTTTCATCAGGTCGGCGGTGAACATGAACGAACCGTTCAGCACGCTCAGGAAGAGCGGGTTCTTGCCTGCCAGATCACGGTTGATTTCGTTGGCTACGCGGCTCACTTCTTTCAGTATATCCTCCTCTTTGATGGAGACGGTGAATTTCTTGTCTTTGATCTGTATGCTATCCATGGGACTTGTGAATATTAAATTGGTGCAAAGGTAGCGAATTTATTCCACTCCGTGCATCATCTTCTGCAATTTCTTCGACAGCAGGAAGAGGATGACCGACGCGGCGGCCGACATGACGACGAACACCAGAAAGAAGTCGTACATCGTTTCGATGCGGTAACCCATCAGCGTCTTCACCTTTCCCGCCTCGGGATAGAGGCCCGAGAGCGTACCGGCAAACTTGTTGGCCGTGGCTGTAGACAGGTACCAGATGCCCATCATCAGGGAGGCGAAACGGACGGGTGTCAGCTTGTTCACCATCGACAGGCCGATGGGCGAAAGGGCAATCTCGCCCATTGTGTGGATGAAGTACAGGCCGGTCAGCCAGATGAGGCTTACCTTGACGCCGGGCTGCACGTCCTTCACGCCGAAGCAGATGACCAGATAGCCCAGCGACAGGAGCAGCAGACCGATGGCCTGCTTGGTGGGCGACGTGGGCTCCATGCCCCGACGTGCCAGTGCTCCCCATACGCCCGGCATGACGGCTGCTAGAATGACGACGAAGAAGGGATTGAACGACTGAATCCACGAAGCAGGCATTTCCCAACCGAAGATGACGCGGTCAGTCTGCTCCGAGGCAAACAGCGTGAGCGAAGCGCCTGCCTGCTCGTAGGCTGCCCAGAAGAAGATGACGAAGAAGGCGATGATGTAGATGACCAGGATGCGGTCGCGCTCAATCTTGGTGAGTGAACCGTCCATCAGGATGCTGGCCGGGAAGACGATGCAGGCCGTAAAGATGCCGATGCTGATCCAGTCGTTGCCGAAGCACCGGTAGAAGAACAGGGCCAGCACGACGGCCATCGCACTGCATATCCACAGGTTGCGGCGTTTGCGCGCGGTTTCCTCGGGCGTCCGGGCCTTTACGGAGGCGCCTTCCGTCTCTTTGCGCGCATCGGGCACGATGCCCAGTTGCTGGCCGTCAGGGCCGATGAGGTAACGGTTCTTCTGCGTCTCGAACAGCACGACGGTCAGCACCGTGACGATGGCGGCAATCAGGAAGCCCCATTTGAAGTCTTGCGGATTACCCGTCTCGCCGAAGTAGCCGCAGACAAGCGGAGCAAGGAACGACCCCACGTTGACGCCCATATAGAAGATGGTATAGGCCGAGTCGAGCCGACGGTCGCCGGGTTCGTACAGCTGCCCGACGAGTGACGACACCGTGGGCTTGAAGAATCCGTTGCCCAATATAAGGAAGGTGAGTCCGCCGTACATCAGTCCCCTCGACAATTCCTGAGCATCGAGCATGGAAGCGCTGAAGAACATCAGAAACTGCCCGACGGCCATCAGTACGGCTCCCCAAAAGACGGAACGACGGATACCCCAATACTTGTCGGCCACGTAGCCGCCGATAAGCGGAGTCAGATAGACGAGGCCCGTGTAGCTGCCGTAGATGGAAGCAGCCGTCTCGGTGTCGAGCAACAGGGCTTGGGTGAGAAACAGGATGAAGATGGCGCGCATGCCGTAATAGCTGAAGCGCTCGGCCGTACTGGTGGCGAAAATCAGATAGAGGCCTTTGGGATGTTTGTTGGTTGTATTCATGTGTGGTCTTTGTTTTTGCGGCGCGAAGTTACGAATTATCGGGCGAATGCGTCCTTTTTTGCCTTCTACATTTTTCAGAAAGATGGCATGAAACGCGTTTTCATTTGCGAAATAGAATCGGAATGCCTACTTTTGTAGAAAACTGTAAGCAAGCATTATGAAAATATTTCCGACTTCGGGCATCCGCCAGCTGGATGCCTATACCATCGAGCACGAGCCCATTGCTTCCATCGACCTGATGGAGCGGGCCGCACGGGCGCTGGCTGACGCCATCATGGAGCAGTGGCCCGATACCGACACTCCTTTCACTGTATTTGCAGGTCCCGGCAACAACGGGGGTGATGCCCTGGCCGTGGCACGACTGATGGCCGGACAGGGCTATCGGCTGGAAGTCTTCCTCTTCAACCCGCAGGGAAAGCTTTCCGAAGACTGTGCCGTGAACCGTGAACGCCTTCTCGAAGCAGAAGGCATCACTTTCCATGAAATCTCCACTCAGTTTGCCCCTCCCACACTGACGGCAGACCACGTGGTGGTGGACGGCCTCTTCGGCAGCGGGCTGAACAAACCGTTGGGCGGAGGCTTCGCCGCCGTGGTGAAGTATATCAACGCCTCGCCCGCCCATGTGGTGGCCATTGACGTGCCGTCGGGTCTGATGGGTGAGGACAATACCTATAATATAGCAGCCCACATCGTCCGCGCCGACCTGACCCTGAGCCTGCAACTGCCCAAGCTGGCTTTCCTCTTTGCCGAGAACGAAGCCTATGTAGGCGAATGGCGCCTGCTGGACATCGGCCTGAGCGAGGAAGCTATCGACGAGACGGACACCGATTTCGAACTGGCCGACGACGACGAGGTACCCTCCCTGCTCCGTCCGCGCGGACGCTTCGCCCACAAGGGCAACTTCGGCCGTGCGCTGCTCATTGCCGGTTCGCAGGGCATGGCGGGGGCTTCCATCCTGTCGGCGCGGGGCTGCCTGCGCTCGGGCGCGGGGCTGCTGACGGTGCACGTGCCGTTCTGCAACAACTTCATGGTACAGTCGTCCGTACCCGAGGCCATGACCGAGCTGGACTACAGCGAGACGCGCTTCTCCGAGCCGACCGATACGGACGACTATCAGGCCGTGGGTATCGGTCCCGGCCTGGGACGCGACCCGCAGACGGTAGACGCCGTGCTGGAGCAGATACGCACGTGCCAGACGCCGATGGTCGTCGACGCCGATGCGCTGAACGCCCTGGGCGAGCATCGTTCGGGCCTGAACGACCTGCCCGAGGGGAGCATTCTGACGCCCCATCCCAAGGAGCTGGAGCGGCTGGTGGGCAAGTGC
>UMDC01058681.1_pt1 | contig 21011 bp, 9 predicted proteins | sample 1964391 | NCBI WGS metagenome assembly UMDC01 (sample SAMEA4835984, study PRJEB28245) | human gut metagenome | biome: gut microbiome; material: fecal sample | place: Denmark | collected 2008 | reverse complement strand
TGGAAGGCGCGTACCCAGACATCCTTATCGGATACACGTCTTGCCAGTTCCTTCACACGGTCTTTGCCGTCCCATTCGGGCAAGTTCCTGAAATAGAGTTCGAAGGGATGGTAGGCTTGTACGTGGTCGGATTCCACATACCGCTTGATATCACGATCCCAGCACTCCACGCCGTTTTCGATGGCACTGAGGGCAATACCGTTCAGGGTACGGCTGTCTACGGGTGTATAAGTAAGGTGGTGAGCCTCATCGGCTTTCTCCATATCCAAACGGGCACATTCCGTCCGCTCCGTCAGCAGGTTGTAGCGGAAGGCATAGTGCAGTTTCAGGTAGCGTGAGAGGCGCTGCATCATCCGTTGCTGTTTCGGTTCCTTTTCTACCTGCTGTGCTACTGGTTTCTTCGCTTCCACGGCAGATGGAGCTGTTTCTACCCATTCTGTCACCTCATCCAGCCCGTTCAGACTGAACATGCGCTTCTCAGGATTCGTCTGTTGCGGCTTCCAAGTCAGGCGGACGGTGAACTCGCCGTCGCCTGTCACGAGGAAGGCCTGCCCTTCGGGCAAGCGGGAACAGGCACGGTTCAGGTCGGCAAGCAGCCGGTCGTACGACGAAACGGATGGTTCTTCACGGAAAAAGAAATCTCTCAGTTGGCAGATCAGATTCATAGGCGTATTCTTTTTTTCGTAAAGATACGACATCAGGAAGGCGAAGTCAAGTTTTCTGGAGGAAATAACAGACGATAATCAACCATAATCAACGAAAATCAACATTCTTTGCTTTCACAAGTTAGAAATTGGAGCTCTTTCGAGAGTGAATTCATTGTAATCTTCTGAGAACCTGCTATTTATAGTGAAACCAACTTGATAATGAACCACTCAGCACTTCCCCTTTCAAAACAGTTCCCCCCCGTGAAACGTTTCCTTTCACCTTAATTTTCACATTTAAAGCGAGATAGCTAGAAAAATGAATCCGTGAATCCATTTTAGGAGAAACCAGTTTTTCTTTTGGATGTGAAAAATATCACTTTCGTTAAAGCACTGTTTTGTCCATTGCAAAGCAGTGCTTTCTTTCGCCCAAAACAGTGTTTTCCAATAATCGTTTGGGTAAGAGAGGATATGCGAAGATGCTTGGCGTAAACATCTACTTGGCGATTGTAAAGAGGGACTTGACGGATATAACTATAGACTTGATGAGAGTGAAATGCATCTATGAAAAGAAAAAATAGGATAACCATCCGAAATCTGCAAGTTTCTTAACCTAAAGATAAGAAAACTTGCAGATTTATTAAAACTTTTTATATATTAAATTACTGAATACCAGTAGATAAAGATATTTTTAAGGGCACTAAATATTATAATTGATCACTATAAATTTAATACTTTTATCGCTATATTCCTATTTTCAAGTAAATTATATTTGATAATATATCGAACTCACGTTACTTACAATCTATAAGCTACAACATAAAAATCTCCTGCTTTTAGTCCTATAATTGTAATAAATAAAAGCTAAAGCAGGAGTTTTTTATTACTAGATTCAATCTATAAGATTTTTACTGTCGCATTTCTATTTTGAGATAGCCTCTTACTTTTTAGGGACATTTACTGAATATCCCTTTTATTAGGATGAATTAGAAAGTACATAAAAATCTCCATCAATAAAGCAAACCTTATACTTAATTTCAATGATTTCCCAGCGACGTATTGTCCATAAGGAGAATAACTACTACATTCTGCTGAAATTGAATAATTCAGACTCCGTACGTGCCTCCTTCATGATATTCTCAAGTTTTTCCACAATCTTTGGATTTTCTGATGCGACATTATGGTCTTCATGAATATCTTTGGACAAATCATATAATTCAAAGACGGTTTCTTCCGGACAGCATACACGCAAACGAACTCCCTTCCAGTTCCCATAGCGTACCGCTTGCTTACCGCCTTTTTCATGAAATTCCCAATAAAGGTATTCGTGTTCTTCCTGTTTATCTTTGCCAAGCAATGTGGGAACAAACGAAATTCCATCAGTCTGAAAATCCTTATTGCCATCTATCAACTCCGCAAAAGTCGGCATCATATCCCAAAAGGCGGTCAAATGATCACTTGTACTTCCCGCTTTCACATGTCCCGGCCAATAAGCAATCATTGGTGTGCGAATACCTCCTTCGTACAAATCCCGTTTAATACCGCGATACGGTCCTGAACTTTTAAAATAAGCGGGATTGGCACCGCCTTCATCATGAGGTCCATTATCCGATGCAAATATAATCAGTGTGTTATCATCAATATCAAGTTCTTCGAGCAAGCTCATAACGTCACCTACGTACTTATCCAAACGAGTCACCATGGATGCAAAAGTTGCCAAAGGTCGTTCTACCGCTCCATAGGCGCCGCGCCGGTTAGGCCTTTCCTCTTTCCATGGATGCTCATCTTCTTGAGGTATCAAATTGCAATATGCCTGATATACGGAATCCTTTGGCAAAACTAATTCAGCATGAGGCAATGTATAAGAAAGGTAAGCAAAGAAAGGCTTGTCAGCATGATTCCGGATATATTGCAAAGCTCGTTGGTGAATTAAGTCGGCCGAATAAGTACCTTCTGCCTGTTTATAATTGTCCGGGAATTCTACTCGTTGGGTACCATCCCACAAATGATCCGGATAGTAATCATGAGCTAATGTCTGGCAATTATAACCGAAAAATTCGTCAAAACCTGCTTTCACCGGATCTGACTTAGACCCCGGATATCCGAGTCCCCATTTTCCAAAGCAGCTAGTCGCGTATCCGGCCTCTTGAAACATATGCGCCATTGTATAAGTACCTTCCGGCATATCCTGTTGACCTTCCGGCTCCATGCGCATATTACCCCGAATAAAAGTATGTCCCGTATGAAGTCCTGTCATTAAGGAGGCTCTCGAAGGAGCCGATACGGAAGTCCCTGTATAACATTGTGTGAAACGCATACCTTCATTGGCCATTCGTTCGAGGTTCGGTGTGCGAATTAACTGCTGCCCATAAGGCGATGTATCGCCGATGCCAAGATCGTCTGCTAAGATATAAATAATGTTTGGAGCTTGTTTTTCATTCTTGGAAGAGGCTTGCGTGCAACCGGCTGTTGCAAGTGCTCCCATCAAGCCGCAAGACAGTTGGAATAAAGTTTTTCTGTTCATATACATATTTTTTATTGAGGTTAATCAATGATAATTATACTTCCTGAAGCTAGCGGTGTCGTATATACATTCTGTCGGCTGATGTTTTCACCTTCCACCTGTATGTTCCGGTTCCGGCTTCCCGATACACTAATACCGGATTGTTTACGTGCCTTAAGCTGATGAATATGTACATCTTTCACGTTATTAAACGTCGCCAGGTCTCCATCTGAAATTGCAAGTACAATTCTGTCCATCCGCAAATTACTTGTCTCGTTCACTCTAATACCTTTTTGGGCGGATATGTAGCAATCGGTTATTTGTATATCTTGCACATTCATTTCCGGTAATCCATTCAGAAACATCGCTTGGTCTGCATCTGTGCACGTAATGTTTGACATGCATATATTCCGGAAACAAGGCGTATCAGCATTGACAGCCATCCAAGGCGCATCTGTTTTTTCACTTCCCTCCGGTACTGTCTCCAAAACGGGCGTTTCTTTCTGATAGAAAAGTTCGAACCAAATAGCATAATTGGCTATATCATTCATCCGGATATTTTCCACGTAGATATTCTCAACGAGTCCACCGCGGCCACGCAGGCTTTTCAAACGAATTCCTGTATCTGTATTCATAAAACGGCAATTTCTCACCACGACATTACTTATGCCGCCTCCCGTATCGCTGCCTATGACAAAACCGCCATGCCCATGAAACACAGTACAACCGTCAATTAAAACATTGCGGCAAGGACCTCTACGGCGCCCTGTCTCGCCGATACCGCTCTTCAAACATATGGCATCGTCGCCAACATCTACAGACGCGTTTGTTACCAGCACATTCTCGCAGGAACTGAAATCTATCCCGTCCCCATTTTGAGCGTTCCATGGACAACGTACGGTCACTTGGTCAACAATGATATCCTTGCACAAGATAAAATTGACATGAAAGCTTGGTGAGTTCTGAAACACGACCCCTTGTAATAGGACTTGCTCGCAACCTACTATGCGGAACAATCGGGGACGTACCTTAGATAACTTTTCCGGACTATCGGCTACACAACTGTCTCCCGGACTATTCCACAAATTCCAAGGATACCATATCTTTCCTCCTTTTCCGGCAATGCCACCACGGGACAAGAACTTGTCCCATTCTATTTCACTCACCTTACTCCGTTTTACGGATCTCCAATATTCTCCATTTCCATCAAAGACGCCTTCACCTGTAATGGAAAAATTACGCTCATGATAAGCACTGACAGGGGATTGACAACGAAACGCAGAAGTCCCTTCATCCGGAGGCAATACCGGATATTGTGATTTATCTGATGTGAAAAGTACAATGGCATTCTTGACTAGATGCAAGTCTATATTGCTTTTCATGACAATAGGCCCTGTAACCCAAACTCCTTCTGGAACGATTAAATGCCCTCCTCCCCGTTGTGATAAGTCCGAAATAGCCTTTTCGAAGGCGTGCGTGTTTAACGTTTCCCCGTCTCCCTTACCTCCATATTCGGTCAATGACACTGTTAAGTCAGGAATAACAGGCATCATAGGCTTTTCCATCGGGAATGGTAACTGTGTATAGACACTGTCATAATTAGCCGCCCAAATGGGGCGTGAGCATACCCAAATCAACACTATCCAGACAATAAAACATTTTTCTTTCATACTTATCATTTTCAATTAAGTGAATAATTAAAAAACTATCTCTTTACAAGAATAACTCAATACTGCCACGTGAACCTGTAAAAATCCTCATTTTACCGGTATATTTTGTCACAGCATTGTCCTTTAGGCAGCTATGTTCAATTTTCATCTTTTTTGTCCGCTGAATTATACCGACGCATATATTCTTTGGGAGAGACTTTATACCGTTCTTTGAAACAGCGGCTGAAATAGCTCGGATCTGAAAACCCTAATTGATAAGCCAATTCTGATACGGAACATTCGCCCTTTTTCATAAGCATCTCGGCTTTGGTTACCCGATACTCCCGAATCAATTCTACAGGCGATTTTCCTGTCAACGATTTTACTTTATTGTACATTGTGGTACGTCCCAAATTCAAATGTGCGGCCAAGTCATTTATGGTCAGCTCAGAATTCTGAATGTTCTCTTCAATGTAAGCCATCAATGTCTCCATAAATTCTTGGTCACGATTGGTTACCACCAAATCCTGCTGGGGAATAAAATCACTGATGGAGTGCGTAGCCGATTGAGATGAAAAGCGTTCAAAAAGCAAACGCCTTTGCACCAATAAATTGTCTATGTATGCCAATAGCAGTTCCATGCTGAAAGGTTTGGTCAGATAGCTGTCCGCTCCATATTTAAGTGCTTTTAATCTATCTTCCGGTCCTTGTTTGGCTGTCAACATGATAATAGGAATATGGCTTGTTTCAAAATCTTTGCGGATTTTATCAACCAACGCAATGCCGTCCATGCGAGGCATCAACAGGTCTGTAATGATAATATCCGGCGCACGTTGACTAAGTTTCTCCAAAGCGTCTATTCCATCATCGGCTTCCATTAAGTGGTAACTGTCTTGCAGACTGTTGCTGATAAGTTTTCGTATCTCTGCATTGTCGTCTACTACCAGAATCCAAGGAGCGTCATCGGGCAATTCTGGTTTAGCGAAGTCTGGCTGACTTTTCTTCGTGAACTCTTCATTCATTGGTAACATTTCCGGAGAAGTTTCATGTACTTTGGTATCATGTTCATTATGCTGGAAATTTTGTTTTCCTAATGGAAGAGTTACTGTGAAAGTGGAACCTTTCCCGACTTTGCTTTCTACCGTGATGTTGCCATGATGAGTTTCTATTATCTCTTTACACAAAGCCAGTCCGATGCCGCTTCCATAAACCTTACCACTCAAGAACTTTTGGAATTGAGCAAAGCGGGCAAATATTAGTTCCTGCAGCTCCTTAGGTATGCCTGCTCCGGAGTCTGTGACGGAAATACACACCTTATCTTCCGATTTGATTACAGACAAAGAGATACGTCCTCCTTTTGGAGTAAACTTAAAGGCATTGGATAACAAATTATAAAGTACACTTTCAATGCGTTCACAGTCAATCCATAAAAAAATGTCCTCGTGTGATGTCGTCAGCAGAAGCGAAATGCCTTTACTGTCAGCCATATCTCTAAAGTCCTGCACCGTGCTTCGGACTAAAGGTATTATGTTAGCCTCCCTAACCCTAAGTTCAAGCTTGTCTTTCACTATCTTCCGAAAGTCCAATAACTGATTGATAAGCATCAACATCCGTTTGGAATTTTTATAAGACATGTTTAGACTTGCTTTCCCTCGGTCGGATAAGGCTTCTTTATGTTGCAAATCTTCCAAGCCTCCCATAATCAAAGTCAGCGGAGTGCGCAATTCATGGGAGACATTTGTAAAAAATCTGATTTTAACATCTGAAAGACGCTGTTCCATCTTGGCTTCCGTACGGAGCTTGGTTACCGTATAAAAGTGCTTTCCGATGATCCATAAAATGAACGCCGTCAATGCGGTGTATAGCAGATAAGCATACCAACTCAACCAAGGTGGAGTGGCAATATGTATTACAAGCGTTTGTTCGGGGCTTGCCATAAAAGCATTACCCACATAAGCTTTTACCCGGAAGACATAACGACCGGGAGGTACCTTAGAATAATAAGCGCTGTTTATTCCTTTAGCGGTAGCCCAACTGTTGTCAAAGCCGTCAAGTTGGAACATATAATTTACTTTATCTTGAGCGCGGAAATTCAAAGAGGCGAATTCTATCCGAAAATGAGAATAGTCGTAAGGCAAATAAAGTTCATTCCCTTTATCATCAAAGTTGTTCTTATCTTTTTTCCCATTCCGATAAGGTTGGTTTTGTATTTCAAATCCGGTAAACTCCAATTGGTAATCATACGAAACCATTTGCGCTTCCGATGGATTGATGACATGCAGTTTATTCATTCCCCCAAAAATTATATTTCCTTCTGCGTCAGTAACGGATGCCGCTTCATCATAAGATACAGGTTCCTCATAATTCCATTGGGTATAATCCGTAAAGACTTCTTTTTGTGTCTCCCATTTTACCACACCTTTTTCAGTTGAAAACCAAATATTCCCTTCAGCGTCTTCCGTCGCAGCTAATATAATATTGCTGGGCAATCCATCAGCCGTTGTATAGTTAATAAAGACAGGAACATCATTATCCTGATATCCTTTTATCATACTGACGCCGCCACCATACGTAGAAAGCCAGATCCGGTTTGAAGAATCTTTCAAGATATGAATAATGTCATTGCTACTTATTGAGTTTCTGCTTCCCGGATAACGTTGGCATACCGTGAATTGCATCTTATCAACACTCATAGAAGGATTAAAAAACAATAATCCTTCCGTAGTTGCCGCAAACATTCTGTCCGGTGTATCACTCAGAAGATAGCGGACCCGTTCATTCTTCCCATGCGGATAATTCGGAAAACTATTACTACAATTCAAAAAGGAATCACCATCCAAGTTTTCCAAAAGATTAAGACCGCCTTCAAAAGTTGCAAGCCATAAACGTCCTTGATAATCTTGAGTGATGGAATAAATGTTATTGTCTGAAATTGAAGTCCTTTTTCCCGGATCATGAAGATAGTGTTTAAATGCAAGAGAATGTCCATCAAAAGTTAAGCGCCACAAACCATTACCTTTAGTTCCTATCCATAAACGATGTGAATCGTCTTCATAGATGGCATAAATTCGCCCTAAAGGTTCTCCGCTATCGGCATGCGAATAAACATGTACCAATTTATGATTGACATCATAACAATACAGATTCCCGTTTTTGGTCCCAATCCACAGATTACCACTACGGTCGTTCAGCAACGCTCTTATGTCATCAACATGTGTGGTAGAGAGTATCTTCTCAAAATGATAAGCGTCTTGGTGAGAGTTTGTGACAACTCCTTTTATCAGTCCTTTCTCATAATAAGGGGATAGCCATATTACATTATTAGGGTCAATCTCAAAGGCGGTTATTCCATTTGTCATTCGATAATTTGAAGAAGCGGCGTCATTGTAGAAAGCTTCTACACGGTCTTTCTCACGATTGTAATAACCAAAACCCGCCTGTTTCATCTTTAACCAGACAATTCCATTACGTTCCTGGACTACACTCAATGTATCCGGAAAATAATCCACCGTATTTAGTTTTTGTCCAAAATGTTTATAATTTCCGTCTGTCAAATTTAAACGGATAATGCCGGGACGTGCATCCGTAATCCATAATGTATTGTGGGTATCTGCTACTATTTTCTCAACATTGCAAGGGGATGGGCCTGTGAAATGCCGTTGCATATCAACGAATCCGTTTTCTGTTACTTTCAAGACCTTAACGCCATTCCGCATGCCAACATAAAGTTCGTCAGGAATCGTTCCGCTTACTAATGTAGATATCCCACTCTCATGTAGATTAATGATATGCTGCGTGAATTGATTGATGTAAATCACGGAATGTCGCGTTGCATAAGCCATCCCTTCTCTCATAACACAACTTGCGATAATAGGTTCATGGGTCGTATACCTTAACTCTTTTTCCCGTTCTTTTGACATGGTTACGATTTTGTCCGCGCCACATACGACCCATATCGTGCCATCCGGACCTTCATTCAAACAGGTAATATCCGGACCTATCAGCGAATCAGCAATATAACTGTCCGGCTTCAAACTTTCTTCATTCCGCTCTCCTTTGAAACATACTAACCCATAACCTTGAAACTCAACCCATACATTGGGAGTCTGATTGCAAAATAAAATATGTCCGACTCGCCACGTCCTTCCTAATAAAGGCTCTACTAATCCGTCCAATGCCTCGAATTCTTCAGTAAATCGATTGAAACGATAAATCCGCCCGTCATAAGTCTTAAACCATAAATGGGTATTGGAGTCTTCTTCCACTTCAATAAAACGATTGTGCAATACAGGAGAATTATCCGGTTCATTGCAATAGTTTTTGAAATGATAACCATCAAAACGACTGACTCCATTCCACGTACATAGCCACACAAAGCCTTTGGAATCCGTATAAATATCAAGGATATTATTATGTACCAAACCATCTAATGAGGTATAAGTGGCGAAGGTTGCCTGTAAGCTTTGCGCATGGGTAAGTAGTGAACAGCATATCCCAAAAACTATTAACAATAAACGATTTATCATGGTATATACAATTAAAACTGCTCCAAAATTAACAAGTTTTTATTCATCATAGACATTTTCGCACGTATATATTTCCGCTTCCTGTGAAGACAAACGCTTGCTCCATGACACCCGTTGTCCCAAAGCTCCCGGTCCATAGTTATTATATTCGGCATAGAATGTGGTGCCATTCCTTACTTGTGGCTTATACCAGTCATGCCAGCCTTCAGGTCGGATATGATCGCCCATTTCCGAATTTAATACAACCGTTTGAGCATATATACGCCACGGGCGACCCAAATAAACTCGTGAAACTCCTTCAGCCGCTACAAAACGACAATGGTTAAAAACGAATCCGAAACGTTGTCCTTTATAGGTCGAAGCGGCTGTAATGTATGAATTCTTCTTACTCAAAATGGTACAACGGGAAAAATAAGCTGTAGCGCTTCCGAATATAAAGTCCGTTGTTCCTTCTATCATACAGTCTTCAAACAGGTAATGCCCATTCTGTTGACAGGTTTCAGTTTCCGGTCTGTTACCTCCACCGTATAAAAACAAAGTGTCGTGATTCCCTTTAATATGACAATGTATGTAACGCTGTTTATCGCCCATGCAAAGTAGAGCCACAGCCTGTCCCGCATTGCGGTCCGCTGTATTTTCAAACGTAATGTATTCAGCCGCAAATCCTATTGCCGCATTAATAAAAGTGGCCGTACCAGAAGTCCCAACAGGCACCCCGGTAATACCTATTAACCGGGCGGAGCAATTGCCGGAAATAATAGTTTTGCCCATGCCCTTGCCGACCAATTTCAAATTTCGCTTTGAAGGTGGAATATTGATATGTTCCCGGTAAATGCCTTCCGCTAAATGAATGACTGTTTCACGACTACAGAAATCGGGAACAGCGGCAATCGCTTCATTCAATGTGTGAAAAGCCGTTACCGAATTGGAATCTACAATCAAATTCACTTGAACAGGTAACTCCTCCCCATACACGTCAGTTAATACGAACAAGAACAATGTCGCAGCAATTATATCCTTAAATATCCTCAACATAAATCATCTATTAAAATCTTATATTTATTACTCCGAATACAGGAACCCGTTTATCCGAATATCTTGATTCATATTGCCTGAAATTCTTAAGTTTCCATCCAATTCGATTGATGGAGAGAAGTCTTCTACTACGGCTCCTTTCACATTGTGAAAAGACAAAGCGAGTTTTTCTTCCGTCATTAACGTCACATTGCGCAACTCCACATCTTTTGTTTCACATATTTCTATTCCTTTCTTAGACACAATGTAGCTATCCTCTACTAACACTTTATCAATGTTCATTTCCGGTAATCCGTTAAAAAACATCGCCCTCCTGGCTCCACGACAAACTATACGTGAAACAAATACATTGCGGAACTGTGGTGTGGTTTCGTCAGCCTTCGGAACTGTTTCATTAGGCATATCGGCACTGTTCTTGTTAGCCAACAGTTCCGAGGCTGATTGCTGGGCATAAAACAAATCAAAAAGCAACGCTTCTGTTACAATGTCATTCATCATGATATCCCTAATATATATATTTTCTACCACGCCCCCTCGTCCTCGTTTACTTTTAAATCGCAATCCAACGTCAGTTCCGGAGAAACGACAGTTGGAAACCGATATATTTTTCACACCTCCACTCATTTCACTGCCTACCACAAATCCACCATGCCCATGAAAGCACACGCAATTGTCCACAATGATGTTAGCCGCTGGAATACCTCGTGCACGTCCCTCTGCATCCTTCCCGCTTTTTATACAGATGGCATCATCTCCCACATCAAATTTACTATTTACGAGAAGCATGTTTATGCATGACTCTATGTCAATTCCATCCCCATTCTTGGCATACCAAGGACAACGGACGACAATTCCGTCTACCACCAGATTTCTGCATAATGCCAGATGTACATTCCAACAAGGAGAGTTCTGAAAAGTAACACCTTCCAGCAGAACACCCTCACAGCCACGGATATGAATCATCACTGGACGTAAGAAGTCACGAATGCTCTCAAAGTCCGCCATAGTCTTAGCCCAAGGCACAATGTTCTGAGTTGCGTCTTTCGCTCCACGATAATAACTTTCGCTGGGATACCATTGCTCACCATCCTCACTCAAGATCCCGCCACTCTGTACATGCTGCTGCCAGACACTTGGCGGCATTTCCGCTTTCCGTCCCAATCGCCATATGTCACCAGCTCCATCAATAATGCCTGCTCCCGTAATGGCAATGTTACGTTTGCCTACTGCTGAAATCTGAGGTTGGCATCGAAAAGTTTCACTACCTTCAAACACAGTTTTCACGATGGGATAGAGTGATTTATCTTGAGTAAAAAGGATAATAGAATTATCTGAAAGATGCAAATCAATGTTATCTTCCAACACGATAGGCCCCGTAAGCCACACTCCTTGCGGAACAACCAACCGCCCTCCTCCACGCGAAGCTAAACTATGAATTGCCATTTTAAAAGCTTTTGTATTAAGATGTTGTCCATCACCTTTTCCCCCAAAGTCTGTAAGACAAACTGACAAAGCAGGAAACTGTGGGCGATTAACCATTGGCATATCAAAAGGCAAATCATGATACAAATCACTATATCGTTCACTGCTCCAGGCACATGTTAAACATATTACCATAAAGCAAAACAAAAAAAATTTTCTCATTGTATATTATGTATTATTGGATGATACAATTCTGAGCTATGCAAATACGGATAAGTACCGCCCTTGCATATCCTCAGACAAGATATGCAAGATACATAGTACTATTAAATCGAAACCTGAAAACAATCTCAGCCTTTTGTCACCAGCCTTCGTTTTGATGACCGGCTAAAGCTGGATTCAGTTCTATGGCTGATAGCGGAATTGGACGTAAGTAGAATTTTGACGTAATTCTTCCCGCAGGAATATCCGGATTATGTGCTTCCACATATTCAGCCAATTTACCGGTGCGTACCAGATCCGGCCACCGAAGATATTCACCGGCCAATTCGCGAGCTCGCTCGTTCAATATATAATCAATACTCATCTCATCTGCTGTGGCAGGTGTAGCTTTTGCTCGATTACGTACAATATTCACATAATTCACGGCTTCTTCTGGTTTATTCAACAGAATGCAAGCTTCAGCGGCAATCAAATTCGTTTCCGCTAAACGAGCTAAATAAATATCGCGCATAGAAGAGGTAGTACTAAAATATTTCTTTCCGTTATCTACATCATCGAATTTCCTAAATGGAGCTACACCACAAATATCAGCAGACATCTTGGCCGTATAAGTAGTACGCTGGTTGCTGATATTATTTCCTTCAGGTAACATCTCTACAATAGTCGCCTTGGCATGACTTGGAAGAGCCCTACGCCATTCATCTACTCTGTCAAGCCTCCATGATGGACAATAATAATAAATTACTTCACTCGCATCCTTTTTGTTCTCATCATAGAAATCCCAGTAGCTTTGACGCAATTCAGTCATGAAAGTTCCTTCATAGCGCTCATCTTGATCAGGATTATCGGTATCCTTGTTGAAAATTTCGTGCATCCATAATGTTGGGGTCAACGTAGAAGTCGTATATTTGTGACCAGCTTCCGCACCTTTCAAATAAGAGCAATAATCAGCCTGTTGGCGATTTCCATCTTTTTGAACATCTTCCACAGTTTCTATACCATAACCAACATAAAAAAGTACTTCGTCATTTCCTTCACCTTGATTACTGAATAATACAGAAAATGGAGTTGTTAATGGTTGTCCGGCTCCTGCTGCTTTAGCCGCATTTAGTGCATCAGTAAAATCTTTACTATCTTTAGTCTTATATCCTCTACATAAATAGGCTTTAGCTAAATAATGCCAAGCCGCAGTCTTATTGAAGCGTCCATCTGTAGCTTTATCTACTAAGGCTGAGGTTTCATTAGTTAGCTCTTTCAATTCATCAATAATAAACTGATACACATTTTCTTCACTCGCACGCTCAATACTAACAATAGGAGAAGTACTTCTTTCTATAACTAATGGTATACCACCAAACTGCTGTACTAAGTTTAAATAAAAGAAAGCGCGTAATCCACGGGCTTCAGCCACCTTCCCTGTTCGTTCTTCAACTTCTTTACCCCAATAAATTACTTCATTAGACAAGGAAATTGCTTTGTAATGTTCTGTGTAGAAAATCGTAACATCTTCATCTGCACTTGAATAATTTTGACCATACAGATTACAAACATTCACAGGTGTACGGCCACTTGCAAAAAGATCTGTTCCGCCTTCAAAAAGCCAAGGAGCATCACTATAAATGCTACGTAAGGAACTATATGCCGCATTGCACAAACTCTCAAAACCAGAAGATGTTCCGTAATATTCAACACCAGGCACATTCGATTTGTTGTCTTGTTCTAAAAAATCAGAACATCCTGTTAAACATAGACATACGATAGAATACAATATATACTTTTTCATAAAAACTATTAAAATTTAAGATTTAACCCGATCTGATATGTCACCGAACTTGGTCCTCCTGTGCCATCCGCAATATCCGCATCAGCCCATTCTGGATCAAATCCTTTGTATTTTGTAAAAGTGAAAGGATTTAGCACATTGCAATAAATGCGAAGTTCCTCAACGCCAATTTTGTTCAAGAGTTTTTTGCTAAATGTATATCCCAAAGTAATATTCTTAATTTTCCAATAAGAAGCATCGACATAATTGTTTGATTCAAATTCTTTTGTTTTATCAGTATACCAACCATTCCCTCCGCCATGATTGTAAGCTGTATCATGGAATGGATGAGGATAAGAACCAATTACTGTATGCTCAGAAACGATTGTTGGATTTGAAGTCAAAGATGCGTAATCATGTCCATCCCATGTATAATTAAATATTGGTGAACCTGCAGGAATATAAAAATCCATATCCAGTTTTAGACGCCCCCTATCTCCATAATTTGTAAATTCCTCCATAAATGGGCTATATACCATATGCCCTTGCTTTGTGTTTACTGTCATAGAAAAATCCCAGTTTTTATATTGCAAAGTAGTGGAAATGGCACCAGTCCATTTAGGCATCGATTGTCCCAATATTTGTCGATCCGAGTCGTTTATTTTGCCGTCCATATTAATATCCTCATACGTCATGCATCCTTCAAAATAACCGTACCATTCGCTCTTACTCTTGGTTACGCCGTCTATTGTCAATAGCTCATTGGCCGTAGCCTGGGTACAAATACCGATTTGCTTCAAGTCATACACAACATCAATAGGCTGTCCGATAAACCAACGCTCTGAACGCATATCTTCTTTCTTTCCCTGCAATTCAAGTATCTCGTTTTTGTTTTTAGCAAACGAGGCACTTACGTCCCAATAAAAATTCTGGGTTTGCAGCAACACGCCTTTCAACATCAATTCCACACCTTGGTTACGCACCTTCCCTACATTATTGGTCATACTGCCATTGTAAGTACCTTGTTCCAATAATAATTTCATGTCCATCAACAAATCGCGTGAAGTCTTCGTGTACCAGTCAAAACTACCGGAAATCCGTCCATTGAGAAAATTGAAGTCCAGACCGACATTGAATTCTGTCGTTTTCTCCCAACTTAACAGTTCATTAGCAACACTAGGTCCAAAACCTTTGCCAAACGAAGAATAGTAAAGCTGGTTGGCTAAAAACATCGTCTCGTAACTTCCTACTGAAGCATTGTTTCCCGTAGCACCGTAGCTTAAACGAAGTTTCAGATTGTTGATCCAAGATAAATTCTCCTTTACGAAATCTTCCTCTGCGATACGCCAAGCCAAGGCTACAGAAGGGAACATACCCCAACGATTGTCTTTACTAAATTTGGAAGAGCCATCCCAACGTGTAGAAACCGTAGCCAAGTACTTATCCTTATAGCTATAATTGACGCGCAAAGCATAGGACAGCATAGTCTGTTTATCGAACGAGCTGCTTACATCGCTATAACCCGAAGCTGCAGACCCTAGATTATACCACAAAGTTTCCGGCGTTACATTTTGTCCCGTCAATGCATACTTTTCAGTTTCTGTGCTATAAACGCTTAATAATGCCATTGCATTCAAAGAGTGAGTTTCATTGAATGTCTTAACATAATTCATCTGCGTATCCCATGTATACGAAAAACGTTCATCTTTTGTAACCGAAGCCTTTGCATCTCCTGTCGGATTATCCTTAGCATTATATGTCCCGGATTGTTCGTCAGACAAACCGCCATAATATTCACCACGGCGCGAAGTCGACATACTGGGCGAGAAAGTTGTTTTAATAATTACTTCCTCAATGGGACGATATTGGGCATACATGGTAGCCAAGACACGATAACCTTTCGTCTTATCACTAGAATTCATTGCATCCATCAATGGAGAAACCGTTGATGAGAAACCTGCAGGATATGCTTCGCTTTTTGCTTGTCCTGGAGCTAAGTCTTTTCCCGGAATATAGTTTAGTTCACCTGTTTCAGTATTATAAGGCAACCAAAATCCATTAGAACGGAATGTTGTCTGAACAGCTTTTCTCGAACCATAATCATAATTATAAGAAACTAAATTAGCGGTTGTACCTACTGAAATCCATTTGTTGACTTTTCCATCCACGGAAACTTTCAAATTATATCGATTCAGACCGTCTCCCATGACACCATCTTCTTTTTGGTATCCCATACCGATGTTATAAGACACATTCTCACCAGCCCCCGATACTTGAACAAAATGATTCTGTTGAGTACCATCTTTCATCATTAAATCAATCCAATCTGTAAAGTTATTCGTTAAAAATTGTTCTTTCATCATTGGAGCATTTTTACACCAAAAAGCTTCCATATTCGTTTTAGTCATTTCAAGCGGTAAGCACCCATTAACAATAGCCGCTCCTTCAACTGGCGTTGCATAGCGCATATAACGGTACTCTAACCACTCTACTGGATCCATAAAATCGGGCATACGAGCCACTTTCTTATACCCAACATATCCATCGTAAGAAACTGATACTTTGGAGATTTTCCCAGTTTTGGCTTGCTTAGTAGTTACAATTACAACACCATTTGTAGCGCGTGAACCATAAATTGCAGTAGAAGAAGCATCTTTCAATACATCAATCTTTTCAATGTCCGATGGATTTAAAAAGTTGATATCATCACAAATAATACCGTCTACTACAAACAAAGGTTGCGTACTGCTACCTAAAGTACTTTTTCCACGAATAGAAATGCTGAAACTTTCACCTACACGACTGGAAGATTGGCTAATATCCACACCAGCCACTTGTCCTTGCAAGGCTTCCATAACGGTTGTCGCACCTTTAGAAATCAGTGTTTCATTATTCACACTACCGATAGCACCGGTCAAGTCCGATTTCTTTTGCACTCCGTAGCCTACTACGACCACTTCATCCAACGATTGGGCATCTTCTTTTAATACCACATTGATTTCGTTCTGATTATTCACAGAGATTACCTGTGAGACATAACCAATAAAAGAAACCTGCAATTTGGCATCCGAAGCAACATTCTGAAGATTAAATAAACCATCCAAATCAGTAATTACCCCATTGCCTGTCCCTAAAACAACGACATTTGCACCAATAATCGGTTCACCCATTACATCTACTACCCGGCCTTTCACCGAATGCATCTGTGCGAAAGCTCCTATGCATGCTATGCTCATCAGCAAAGCGATGCACACTTTTTTAAAATTCATGTGTTTTTCCATAAGAATGTCTTTCAAAATAATAATAAGTATAATGCAAAAGATATCTTTTTGTTACTAAGCAAAAGTAGCGGAATAATTGCTTGTGAACATGGAATAATCATCAATAGTTATGCAAAAATTAGCATTGCTAAAAATTTCTTGTAAATGGCATGATTGCTCAACATATTATTATTCAGTGAATTAAGTAAAAATGGCATTGTTAAGTCATACTTTTCTTGATAGGAAAGAATGTATATGAATATTTTTCGGTATCGTTTGGTAGATTAGTATCTTGGTATGTTTGTTTCTTGCAATGTGAGTCTCAGTAATCAAGAATGGAAAATCGTGTTCAGAACAGTTCTATTGAAATGAAACACGACTTCTCGGTATCTTTTGTATATGAGGCAAGTGGAGCTATTAAGATTTAAAAGAAATGAGTCAAGACAAAATCCAGATAACGGTAGTGTAAAATAAACTGTGTCACGCATTATTTCCCATTAGAAAATCATCGATCGGGAAACGGTCAGCGCCAAGGAGCGGAACCACCCGTCCTGACGAGCGTAAAATTACAATAATTGAAATCTTTCTCCAAACTTTATGGCCAATTGCTGTGAGATTGTAGTCCAATTGGCAAGTGGCATAGTCCATTTCTTCGAGTATGCGTATTTTTTGTTCATCGCCTCTCAGATTCGAATTCTTTCTCAATTTCTTCAATCGTAGGCAAACTTCCTCGGAAATCTTTCGGTAGAGCTTGTCCTAATTCATAATCAGAAATTCCGATAGGCTTCTGAATATCACGTAAGGCATATTCTACTTTGATACGGTCTTTGCTTTTGCAAAGCAATAGCCCGATGGTCCGGTTGTCCCCCTCTCGGCAAAGAATATCATCTACGGCAGAGCAGTAGAAATTCAGTTTGCCGATATATTCAGGCATGAACTCCGTATCTTTCAATTCAATCACCAGATAACGGTGTAGAAAAGCGTTATACATCAATATGTCAATATAATAATCATCGCCAGACACCTCTATATGATACTGCCTACCCATGAAAGCGAAGCCTGCCCCCATTTCTACAAGGAGTTTCTCCACATGCTTCACCAAACCGATTTCCACGTCACGCTCATTGTATTGCTCTGTGAAAGTCAGCATATCAAATATATATGGGTCTTTGAGCATTGATTTCACATCATTTGCTTCCGGAACAGGCAGGGTTTCAGTGAAATTGTTAGCCAACGCTCCATGCTTGCCATAATCGTCAAGTTTGATAGCTTCTTGCAGATAGCGTTTTGACCAATGGGATGTGATACTCTGCACCATGTACCAATAACGGGCACGAATATCCTTAACTTGTTGCATAATAATCAAGTTGTGCGTTCAATCCAGATGTTTGATGGGAAGAGTAAAATTGTACTTTCCCAATACATCCTGAGCATTTCTTCATTGGCAGCATAAATCGCCCGTTGTTGGGCTATCAGTACCCGTTGCTTGATTTTGCGAAGCAGTTCCACATAACCGCGAAAGTTTTCTGACGTGTTATCAATTGCTTGTTTACCTGTATTTTAGCCATCATTTCCTTTGATATATTCACAAAGTTACGCTATTTATTCGATTGAGAATCTCACCCTTGTCGTTGATTATCAGATGTAATTTGAATCCGAAGAATCATCCCATGGAACATTTTCCATGCTCAAAAACTATATAGCAATATGGACACAGACCTTATCCTCTATTCCTGGCGCACATAGATAGAAATCATGGACACGGCACAAAGACACACCCCGGTCTGAGCATGCCTTTGCGTCATGTCCGCAATGTTTACTGCCAGTCTCCGTTGGCCTTAATGAGCTCGATGAGCTTCTCTACCGCCTCTTCTTCGGGAATGTTCTTCTCGATGCATTCCTTCTTCTTGTAAAGACTGATTTTGCCGCGTCCGGCACCCACGTAACCATAGTCGGCATCGGCCATCTCGCCCGGTCCGTTGACGATGCAGCCCATGATGCCTATCTTCAACCCCTTCAGGTGCGACGTGGCGGCCTTGATGCGGGCGATGGTGCTCTGAAGGTCGTAGAGCGTGCGTCCGCAGCCGGGGCAGGAAATGTATTCGGTCTTGCTGGTGCGCAAACGACCGGCCTGTAGGATACCGAAGGCGGTGGCGTCCAGCGTGGTGGCGGGGATACTGCCCTGGTTGTAGAGGAAAATACCGTCCGTCAGGCCGTCGAAGACAAGGGCGCCCATGTCGGCTGCCGCCTTGATCTGCAAGTTTTCCTTCTCCTCCTCAGCATAGTGCTGGAAGAAGACAACAGGATTGGACAGACCTTCCTGCATCAACTGGTGGACGAGCGCACGCTGTTCACCCTGTCGGTTGGGATGGTTGCTCTGTGCCACAAGTACAATTTCGGGATGGTACTTCAGACAGGCGAGCGCCTCGTCGTTCAACCCCATGTAGGTAATGAAAAGGAACTTTAGTGCGGCGTTGCAACTGCTTACGAAAGGCATTTGGTCGCCTTTGAAGGCAGGCCAGGTGTTAGACTTTCCTTCCCACACGTCGGCATCGACGATGTACTGTACGCCTTCTCGTACGTCGCCGGGCAGCTGGTGGCCGGTATAGATATAGTCGGGAGCGAACTGCGGGTCGGTCGTCAGGTCACCGTCCAGACGGGCGGCAATGACAACGGGCACATTGTCGCCGCCGATGTTGCGCACGGCCACGGTCTGTCGGCGCGAAGGAGCCAGGTAGTTGAAGGTCGGGATGTTCGGACCGGGGATATAAGGATGGTCCTTGCGGCGCGTCACGTAGTCCACCAGCTTGCGGGCCACAGGAATCTCGGCCTCGGGCGCCTCGCTCAACGATACACGAATGGTGTCGCCCAGTCCGTCGGCCAGCAGGGCGCCGATGCCCAGGGCCGACTTGATGCGTCCATCCTCGCCGTCGCCTGCCTCGGTCACACCCAAATGTAGTGGGAAGTGCATGCCTTCCTTTTCCATGACGGCTGCCAGCAGGCGTACCGTCCGCACCATAACTACCGTATTCGAAGCCTTGATGGAGATGACTACGTCGGTGAAATGCTCGTCTACACAGATGCGCAGGAACTCCATGCACGATTCTACCATGCCCTCGGGTGTGTCGCCGTAGCGCGACATGATGCGGTCGGACAGGGAGCCGTGGTTCACGCCGATGCGGATGGCCGTGTGGTTCTCCTTACAGATGTTCAGGAAGGGGACAAAGCGGTCGCGTATCTTCTGCAATTCCTGCGCATATTCCTCGTCGGTATACTCCAGGTGCTTGAAGGTACGGGCAGCGTCTACGTAGTTGCCGGGGTTGATACGTACCTTCTCGGCATAGAGAGCGGCCACGTCGGCCACGCGCGGATTGAAGTGTACATCGGCTACCAGCGGTGTCATGTAGCCGTCGCGGCGCAGGGCAGCATTGATGTTGCGAAGGTTTTCGGCTTCTTTCACGCCTTGTGTCGTGAGCCGCACGTATTCTCCGCCCGCATCGGCTATACGTTTGGCTTGGGCTACGCAGGCATCGGTATCCTGAGTAGCGGTATTGGTCATGCTCTGTATGCGGATAGGATTGTCGCCTCCCAACGGAGTGGCACCGATATTGACTACAGATGTTTCCCTGCGGGAATAGTTGAATAAATCCATAATGAATGAAGAATTAAGAATGAAGAATTAAGAATGGGGATGCGATGACCGATTCTTCATTCCTAATTCTTCATTCTTCATTTTTTAGTTCGTCTTGTACTCGTATCTTACGTCCTTCAGGTCCTCGTTGGCCTTGGTGATTTTCTTCTTCAGGCCTTCCTTGTAGGCGGCGAAGGCTTGTGCAAGAGCTGTATCGTTCAGCGACAGGATTTGTACGGCCAGGATGGCGGCATTCATGGCACCGTCGATGGCTACCGTCGCTACAGGAATGCCGGGAGGCATCTGAATGATAGAATAGAGGGCATCCACACCGTCGAGCACAGCGCCTTTGACGGG
>UMDC01004137.1_pt1 | contig 21054 bp, 38 predicted proteins | sample 1964391 | NCBI WGS metagenome assembly UMDC01 (sample SAMEA4835984, study PRJEB28245) | human gut metagenome | biome: gut microbiome; material: fecal sample | place: Denmark | collected 2008 | reverse complement strand
TTTCAATTCTTGGCTCATCGGGTATTCAGCTTTATGCAGATGCAATCCAAAACAAGAGAATCCATCCATGTAAACAACTTCTCCTTCACAGATACAATCTTGGTCAGGGACAGCACATCCATTGGCGATACCTTCATACTTATAGTTGATAGAGATATAGTCATGTTCATATACTTCTTTGCCATTATTATCATATAGACCAACAAACTGTCCTACGGTATCAGGATTAACTTCGTATTCGACAAACTTTCTTTTACCACTCTGCCGTAAATCTCCGAATACCCAATTGCCTGTATTAAAGCTTTTCCCTCTAAACTTAATCGTTTGCATCGCGTCCTCCTTTCTTCAATTCTTCTATTATTCCATCAGCCAGACTAACTGCCCATCTACAAATATCTGATATTCTTGTACTGGAATATACATTAGGATTAAGGTAACTTACAAGTAATCCATTCGTGATGTTTTTTACAATTTCGTACCTGCGCTGTTCCCAATCAATGTTATCAGGCTTATCCTGAAGTATTTCTACTTCATCAAATCCTAACTCCAACGGATCTCCATAGCTATCACACGATTCTAACACTACTTTTGCGTACTCTGCGATATTGATAATCTCTCCGGTTTTCTTTATTCTTGCTTTCATATCTCACTTGCTAAATATTCATTATCACATTCCAGGCATTCCCAATCAGATCCTTCGTATCTGCTTGGTATCAAAGCATTATTACACACGGGACATCTGGGGAGCATATCTTTGATAAACCCCACTTCAATACCGAACTCTCCATTATGAAACCTTATGTCATTGGCATCATCACACGCCCCTTCGCTATCATCATCATATAGTCTGAATACTTCTATATCCGATGAGAATAACTGGTAAGCTGCTTCCTTGCTGATAACCAGCCATACAAATCCGTCTTTACAAACTTTTACTTTCATTACATTAACCTCCTATCTTCACTTACACTTTCGGCATAAATTCCTTTGTTTATCTCCACATTTTTTCCAGTCTCATATCCGCGGACGGCAGACACATTATCTACATTTTGACTGCTTGCACGAGACTTTCCGATTTTCTCATCTTTCAGGAAATCGTCAATCTCAGCCCGGGTGCTCAAAACAAGCGCAGTGATGTCGCATTCATGTTGCAGTTGCTGTTTTTCGGATCTGAATTTTTCATTCAGTCCAAATACGCATCCACAGAGATAGGAACGGAGGTACATGGCGATACTTTGTGGCCTACGTCCGAACTTGAACAGGCAGTCATGCCTATATGAAGGGTATTCTTTCTTGCCAATCTGGTAGAACCTGTTGGCGAGGAAGGAAACGAGATACAGAACTACTTCAACATTCTTCTTACGCCCTACAATCTGGAACTTATCTCTGCTCATACGTCCATTGTCTTTTCTTGTCGATATTATAAGCAGGCGGCACATGTTGTATTCGCACACGGTTCCAATTAAATCAGCATACCATCTGCCACTGCTTACTTCTGGCTTGAATGGTATTTCTTCGGCCACAACAGGGTTGTCAATTCGTTCCTGCGTGGGAATATCTGTTTCTGACAAGTTGTAGGCTATCAACAGGCGGGTAATGCCGGCTGCTGCTGCGCAGGCCTCTCCTTCATTACCAAGAGCAAGTGCAGACTCTTTTAGGTTCATCAGCTTGCGAAGCTTTTCTAAGATTTTGTCTTTGTTCGTCATTGCTACTATATTTTAAGTTTATAATAATCCTTCGTCAACCATGGAAGCATATCCATTCTCGCAGATAACAATACTATCGAGAAGCTTAATACCAAGAATCTCCAATCCGTTTCTGACTTGTTGTGCTATCCGGCTGTCCTCATTAGAGAATTTAAGATGACCGGATGGATGATTGTGCACCAGTATCACGGAAGCGGCCAATGATTCCACTGCATACTTTGCAATCAATCTTACATCCACTATGGTAGAACAAACACCGCCTTGGGAAATTTTGGCATATCCGATGGCGGTGTTTGCTTGGTTCATCAGGAGAATAAACGAACTTTCGTAAATGGAAATGTCATCGTAATAGAACTGGCGTGCAAAATCGGCCGAATCTTTCGAGGAACGGATTTTAGCAACAGGAAATTCCTGTTTTTCTGCTTTCAGACTGAATTCAATGGCTTTCTTTTTCATTGCTCAATTTTCTTATGGTGTTCTTTTAGTATAGTAAAGATACTGATTATTAGTTTGTTATACAAATATAACCATCTGATAATCAATGGCTTAAACTTTGTTTAACTGAGCAAGTAAGAACATTTTAATATGCCTTTCCTCCGTGCATAAAAGGCCGGAGTTCATTGTATTTCATCTTCTGCTTGATGAACCAGAATATGTCGATGTCTTTCTTTACGCAAAAAACCATGATTTCAATCAAAGCTACTCGAAGATAGCTATCGAAGGAATACGATTCAATGAAATCAGTATTTGTCAAGTTGCAGACCAAGAAGAACATGGATTCCGTAAAAGTCCAGTCAAAGAACCCCTCTGAACATTTCAATTCATCAAGATTGACTTCACCTAAATCTACATTTCTCAATCCGGCCAGATCCAGCAGTCGGATGCAGGTGTCGGCAAGTTCTTCCTCGACAGTTCCTTTGATTTGTCGCTCGAAGTTTTCTTTAAAGTCAACACAGTTATAGTATTTGTTGAATGCATCAGTGTCCGCATGATTTCCTTTCCGGTCCGCTTCCACAGCTTCCATCAGTTCAGATATGACCAAGCAAAGGAAATGTTCATCACTTAGGTTATCTTCATGCCATCCGTGCGCTACTGCACACTGATAGGCTTTATCTCTTAGGTCGTTCAGGTTCTTCATATCTTTATATCAACTTCGTTTCATTATCTGCTGCCATAGCCTCGCATATTTTCTCAATGCACTCAACATTTTCTTCGTTCAGCCATTCCTTGGCTACATTCCACGCAATGCTTTTACTTGGTTTGAAGTTATCAAGTCGAATGCTATGGTGTGATAATCTGCCTTCTGTAGGCTTCAGTCCAGCATCGTGTAATTCACATAGACCGTCTTTGTAAAACGTACACCAGTCGCTTTCCTGTTTGGCCTGTACCATCGGTACGGGCATATCAATAACACCCATGATTATGCCTACTAACCATTCTGTTGGTGCCAGTCTGTCTTTATATCCGGCCTCGATAAGCTTCAATATATCTTGCGGGGTTCCCAAGCAAGGCGTATGGCATTGCTGCTTGCAATGCTGACATTTGCACTGCACGGGCTTACGGCCGGTCTTCCTGATTATTCGCTGTAGCGGTGTTTCTTTTATAAGTAAGCTCATTTCGTTTCTCCTTTCAGGTATTCAGTATTAAAGTACCCATTTGATATTAACCAGGCAATCATACTTATGATATTCTCATAAATATCTGAACTGTCGTACACCCTTGCGAATTCACGTAGGCCAGCATCCCAATATGAAACGACTGGAGGCATGATTTGTATATGTATCACCTTCCTGAAAAAAAGAGGCATCATTTCCAACAATCGGCTAAGGCTCCATGCCGGATAAAACTCATCCGTCTTGTCTTCGGGAGGATAGTCCACAAAAGCCTGTTGCTGACTCCAGTCCGTTACAAGCAAACTATCTTCACACCAATACATATCTGCTGTTTCAGGTTTTATCTTCAACGCAAGCAGCTGCTCCGCCTGCTCGCGGGTCGTCGCTATTTGTGATTTAAATTCCATATCTTTCATTTTACAAGTTCAAAATCATATACGAACACATACGGATTTCCGCTCCATACGTCTTTTTTGCTCACCTTATTTATGAGGTTAGCAAAAGCTTCTTGCGGCGTATCATAGTCACACTTAGCACTATTTGGATAACTGAAAAACGGAATATCTTTTTGCCCTGCGTCCCATTTGACAACGCCCTCTTTCAAACAATCCTCGTCCGAAATATCCTGAATACGTTCTATTTTCACATCTGTTATGCGGATTTGGTGGGGCATCAAGTCCGCTCTTACAAACATCTTATTGTTATATCCTTCTATAGGCCATTTCATAGGGATTTCCTCAACGCCGCATCCGGTTAAATAACCAAATTCTGAGTCCTTGCTTGTCTCGTATTGCTTAATGCTATATCCACAATCTTTGTAACTTTGCGCAACGGCTAAAATTTCGCCAATTTTAAAAGGCAATTTTTCGTAATTATTTGCGTAATAACAATCAATCAAATCCAAACCGTCCAAGAAATCAAAAGTATTGTTGTAATAGCATAACTGATAGTCACGGATTAGTTGCTCTTTTAGATTAATAATTCTTCTCGTCTGCGTCTTTCTTCCTTCCAATACGGCTTTGGTAAGTCCGTATTTGTCATTGAACATTATCTTTTTCATGGATCGATCCTACTTATTCATAAGGTGGTCATTCAACTTGTCATATAGTGGAAAAGATATTTCTTTCCAGTTTGTGATGATAATTGAGTGTATATCTATCTTATGATATTCAGATAGAAAACGCAAAATTCCAATCATATCAAAATCTCTGTCGTCAGAATAGCAAACTCCACATCCTGTACTATTACTTGTCTGATAGATGTAATACCAATATTTCATAAGCTAACCATCCGTATCATATCGTCAATCACTTTGTCAGATAATCTTTCAATCTTCAACATTCTTTTTCTCTTTCAATATATCTATAAGTTCCACGGCAGGCAAAGTCGCAGCCACATTAATAGCTGCTTCCCATCCAGCCTCGAAACACATTTCCATAACTTGTTTCAAAGATTCCCTTGATTCTGGATTAGATATTACTATCATCTTGCTAATTCTCTCTACAGACTGATTAGATAGCCTTTTTTTTATTTCAGTTATATTCATACCTATTCCTCCGTATTTGGTAATAATTCCTCGATGTATGCCCAACGAATTATATTAATACCTCGTGCATAATTTACCCAATTTTTCGAATCTGCAAATGTGTCAAACGCACTATCTCCAATCTGCGCAATATACCATGTGTTCCGACGTGGACATTCGCTTGCATCATGCCAAACACTGTCAATTCTCCACTCAGCACCGTCTGCAAACGCCTTATGCTTTGCCATCACTGAATTGTTATCAGCGAATCCCAATGAGCTGCCGGAATAGTCTCCGGCAGCTTTTTCTATATCTTCTTTTTTCATGCTATTTCTTTTTACGTCTTTCTAATCTTCTTCTTTCCCTACGCCTTTCTTTACCGTCAGGGAAAGGACCGCAACATTCTAAATCTGGTTTATGTTCAAGGATTATCGAATGTGTTGTAGTAGATGGTTCATCTAAAATCAACCCTCCATTAAGAACATGTTCAATCATTCCATCAGACATTTTGAGCACATCTTCCAAAGAAGGTCTATACCAGTCCATGACCACTACATAACCTGGAACAGTTTTTTTATCATAGGTTTTATCATGAAACTTGGTACCACCACATCTTTCGCATCTAATCGTGTATGGAGTTACTCCTTTATCTCGGTACGTTGTGTATATGATATGACCGCACTTATCGCAGGTGTATCTATCAACTTTTCCACGACCATCATACATTATCTTTCCCTCAATCTCTTTTACGAGTTCGTTATATCTTTTCTCAATAACTTCTTTCTTCATACCTCAATCTCATATTGTTTGTTATCAATTTCAGGCATCCAATCTAAGACTAATGAAGGGGCAAGGACACCATATCTCCCATTCTCAAAATACGGCTGCCAATTCACGTATCTAGTACAACAATCAAAGCTGATAGGAATACCGTAGTCGCACAACACTTTCCCGTCAATACCCTTAAATATGGAAAGCCACTTTTGCATAAATTCCTTTGCAGCTTTCAGCCGCTTTTTCGGCATGTAGTAAGTTGTACCGTTTATTTGGTAAGGACGCATTCTTTGGGGATTGCTCCCTTCAGGGAAGGAAACCATATTATAAGACCATTGACAAGTAAACTCAAACGCCCAGTAATACCCAATCCCTTTCGGCTCAACTCCCGCAAACTCTTTAATCATTTCAAACGCTTTCTTCCTTTCGCTCATCATCTGTTCGTAGAGCTTTTTCATTATCTGTTCAAGCTCTGACCCCTGTTTGGCATATATTTTCATGCTTCTTCCTCCTTCAACGCTTTCACATATTTTTCAAGAAGATCCTTCAACTTGCGAATGGTATCGGTCGGGAAGTGGATAATGGTCCATCCTCTGTTATGCCCATCCGAAAATCCATAATACCATACGATCATCATATCATCTTCAATTTCGATGAAGTCCAACCTTCCGCTTTCATCACCGAAGTTAAAGACCATATCATCTTCATCAATATCCAATACGTCACATATCTCGTCCACATCTATGCGAACATCATCCATGTAGTCATTACCCGGCATAGTAGCCAGCGTACAGTAAATCTCACCATAGAGCCTGAACCGCTCCAGCATGTCTTCTTTTGTTGTATTCAAATCCATATCATTTTTCCTCCATTTTATCTGTTGTTCCTAAAAGATGCTCGTTTCCTTCGTAAGGGATGCATTTTTCCCATATCTGACCTATGCATACATAAAGTCCATCTTCATTTTTGTGGCTGAAAAATTCACAACTCCATTTGCTGTCTTTATAATCGTCCCTTACTAATACCTTATCAAACGGCTTAAACTCGCAATCCTTTTCAGTGTTTGAAGAATTGGAATGATTTAGGAAGAAGCGTTCGAGGCATTCTTTGGCTCTAAAGTCACTGCTGAAATAAAGTGATTCAAAGATTTTTTGTCGTTCTTCTTCGGTAGCAAGTCTCGAACCTTTCAACCTGCAAAAAGTATTTTCTGTACCAAAAGCAATATGCCCATTTTCATACTTTACATGATAATGCGGATTTTCGTCAGTCATGCTACACTTACTTCCAATTATAAAGAAAACATATTTTTCATTGTCGTAAGCTATCACATCACCTTCCTTAAACGTCATATATTCAGGGATTTCAAGCATGAGGTCGTTGTCGCTTTCTCTATCTACTACTTCGAAGCCGTTTGCAGTATAGGTAAATATAAGCTCTCCTGTGTTTACATCGAGCAATGCGACAATATTATATATGCTATCAGACTTTTTATCCCAGCAAACAATTCTTGCCTTTCTACCGTCACGTGTCACAATTCTACCATCTACATATTTCTCTGTTATCTTCTTTGCTAATTTCACCTCAAAAGGCACTTTTACTAATTTCTGTTCCATATCAAATAATTTTTAATCGTTCTCTTCTATACCAATCCGCATACTCACTTGTCTGTTTGTCTTTGGTGACATATATGACGGTTGTTCCGGTTATCCGCAAGGGGTACAACCGTTTTTCACACTTTTTCTGATGTTCAATATACTCAGATAAGTCATCCCCATTCTTGGTTGTATCTGCTTTGCGCTCCTTGGTTGGAGGCATAATGTTCTTATTTGCCATTATTCTTTCTTTTTACAAGTTCTTCTAAACGTTTCTCACACTCGGCTACATTAGCTTTCTTCCGTTCCAGTTTCTCCTTGAACTTTATCAGCTCCTCGTCTGTCTCTTCATTGAAAAATAGGTTGTGTTGGCGGTTGTACTCGATGTACTCACGCATCATCCGCTCGGCTTTCGTCACCTGTGCCTTGGCCAAAATCAGCTTGGAGAGACAGGAGTCAAATTCAAGACTTTCGCCGGAACGCCGGTCGTAGTAGTGATAATAGCATTCCACATACTGCTTGGGGTATTGACACTGAAAACGTGCCAGCCTCCAGCGAATAACCCACCTTCTCCTTTCATAGACTTCACGAGGCAAGTCGTAGATGAACAGCCTGACGGGTTCATGTTTAACCTCATCATTATATTCGATGGTGATTTGTACCCACTTCTCTATCTTCAGTTCATTTTCCGCTTTGGCATAATCCTTGGCCATCTGTAATAAATCGCTAACACTTTCTTGCTTTCCCATAATATTTTCTTGCTATTTTCCACTTTACCTAAAGTTTAGGTAAAGTCATCCAAGGTTTAAAGAGAGTTGACTATTCGGCTCTTTGTATCCGGGATTGGCAAAAAGGAAAGCCTTTCTTAAAGCATCGGAAATCTTATCACGCACAGCCTTGGACACATGGTTCTTGTCAGCTTCGTTGTTAATCAACAAGCATTTGTCAAGGCTGCCATTAATAGGCTTCTCGTCAAGGAACAAGCTGTATTCTGTGAATATCCGGTTCTGTTTCCGACCTTCATTTTCTTCTTCTTTCGTCTGATATCGTTCAATTATGGTATCTTGGATTGTTCTCAAGCATCTTTGTCCTCGATCACTCCGGCAGCCCTGTATTTCGTTCTCGAACATAACGGACAATGCACGTTTTTTACGGACATTCCCTATTTTTGCCCAGCCGTAATAAACCTTTAGTCTTTCCATCATATTTCTTGCTTTAATGGTTCCCATCCCTTTGGTATCTTTGCCCACTTTCTGAAGTAGGTATCAAAGCTGTCCATGTCGTTGAACATGTCCATCTTGGATTGTTCTTCTATCACCATTGATGAAAATTCCTTGAAATAATCATCAGCAGACCGCACAAAGCGTGCATGTAGTTGCTTGATTGCTCCCAGCATTAGACCTCGCTCCTTCATCAGATCGGAGGCTTCTTCTACCAGATTGTTTGCTTCACACAGTAGAATTTGTGAGGCAGATAGCAGTTGGTTCAAACGGGCCATAGAACCGTCTTTTTCGGCGGCTTCTATCAATGTTTTCTTGGGTATCATAATAGCCTAAGTTGTTGTTTATCATTTAAAATTTGGAGGAATTATCACAGCTTGTGTAAATTCAGTCCCGATTAACTCGTTTACGATATTTAATACATTCTTGCTGGTAAACGGTAGATTATTGTTTCGATACTTTCTACATCTGTCCATCATTGTATTTATGTGATTGACATGAATGTAATTGTTCCTTTCAGTACGCCAATTTCTGCTCCAGTAACCTGTAGTTTCGGAAATGTCAATATGGCTATTCCATATTTCATCTTCAATGTCGATATCTTGGAAATCTGTCAAATGAAACAAATCCTTTTTGATATGATTTCTTTGGAAACTCAATAGGTATTCGTGTCCGTCCAACCCTTTAGGCAAACAGATTACTCTTGGATAGGGTATTGTCCCATCATCCTCAAAGTTGTTCCTGTCTGCTGTAGCAAACATTGTCAGTTTACCCCAAACGCTTGTATAAGGTCGGCATTGAAGTGATTGAATAGCATTCTTGTATTTCATTTCTTAATCTCCAATTCATAATATGAAAACCAACCTTTTTCACTTGGAAATGCTACCAAAGCCTGAGTACGGTCAATGGATATTTTATGCACAATTCCGATTTCTTCTGTAGTAATGTTCTGCACTTTTGTCCCTATCGGACACTGGGTTTTGAATACGTTTACTTTCATTGCTTCAATGTTTTAATGTTTATGTAAAGATACTTGTAATATATTGAAATACAATAGATTACATCTTCTTTGTTTCATTCATAAACTTTGTTTAACTGGCTGATTTACAGGTGGTATTTCTCCTCGTCTTTTTCGTTCAAGGTACCACGTGTAGGGATTATATCCTTCTGGAATTACATACCCATCTGGAAGTTCGCGGCGTCGCAGGCTTTCTTCTTGCTCATGTTTTCGAATAGCCATGTCAAGCTCTGCATTTCTTTGTGGTAGGAACTCTTTGAAGAATGCGTTGCCTATTCGTTTTGTATCAAAACTGCTGTAGCTGTTGTCGTATCGTCCTGCCTTGTATCGGGCAAAGAACAGCATCAGTTCAGACAGCTTGTACTGGCGGACTTCCTGAGCAAACGACTGGCTGAATATCCGAATACCGTCGGCAATTCCGCTTTCTCTGCTACTTGAAGCCCCATATAACCCAAACACCTGCAATTCTATCCAATAACAGGAAGAACCAATTCCGTATAGTGCATCGTACTGCATCAGCGTTGGGCAGTCGGCCATATAGGCTTTGCCAACGTTCTGGAGTGTATATCCCCAGTGGACAGGTGAAAACAGCCTCTCAATGTCAGAACGGCTTTTCCATTTCGTCAGCCATACCTTCTTCGAGCTCTCGCTTATGCTGTTGTAGCAGGTTAAGAGCGTAGGCGTTAGCCTCTTGCTTGCTTGTATAAGCGTTCCTATTGCTTCCATTGCTTTCTCCATCGTAGTTTCCCTCCAATATCTTCACAAAATTGTTTGGATTGAAAATCCAGTCAAAATCACATTTCCATCCCCTGTCATTATCCCCCAATAAGAAGGGGGAGTGCAATACCTTTTGGAATACCTGCATTATTGCTTCCTTTCCATGCTCTGTAGCCCTTGCACGAACAGATGATTTCCTTTTCTCCGTCAACTTAACCACTACCGGAATCTTTCCGATAAACAGCTTGTTGTAATAATCACATAAAGCCGTAAAATCTATTATTTCGGTCTTGGGCAAAGAAAGCTTGCCTTTCTTTGTATCTACGTCAGTAGATATTTCTTTCTTTTTATTTTCCTTTTCCTTTTGTGGCATTTTCACCGAATTTAAAGCCGTTTCTTCCGAAATAACCTTAGTTTCTTCCGAAATAACTCTTGTTTCTTCCGAAATAATAGGCTCTTTTTCTCCGTCAATAAGTGAGTATTCAGTAATATCAGACCTCCTTTTAAGTAATTTGCATATAGACTGGTATCGTTTCTGGATCCCTTTTGACGTAATGATTCGTTCTTTGTCATACAGCTCTTTGGATAATAACCCCAGTGTCATGCAGCTTCTTATGACTTCCAGTATATACGCCTCTTCAAACCCGGTTTGTTCCGATATAATGAAAGGCAACTCTTCGTCCCACCTCATGTAGTACCCACGCTGGTAGATAAGACATAGCAGGAGAGCATATACTGTTACGGCCTTGCCACTCTGATACTTGATTAGTTTCCTTATTCGTATGTCTTGGAATAAATCAATATCCATTGGGAAGTAACTCAACCCTGTCTTATTAGGTCTTGCCATTTATATCATATTATAAATAGAAACGGCTTCCACGTTTCTATATCCTTGATGTGGTGTTTAGGATATATACTCCATGAAAGCCAGTTTAATATCTTATTAATCATCAAACACCACTAAGATGATATGTATTTTTAAGTACCGTAAAGGTAAGCAAAAAGTGTTTGAAACTCAAACATAAATCAAATTAATTTTTCTAGGGAAAACATTATTTATCAATAGCCGGTCTTATTCAGGCGTAGTGACTCCTTTTCATAACTCAGTAATGTCCGAAGAGCATCCAGTTGGTGTACGCATGACGCATTAAGGCGGTCGAGTCGGTCAACCAAATAAGCCTCTTCTTCCGCAATGCTGTCCAATAGGGCATTCTGAACTTTCGCAGACAGGCAGTTCTCACGTGCGATACGAAGAATGGTATTCTGTATCTCGTCAGACTTCTTCTTGCGGAGCATTTTCTTGGCATCGGCCAGCATTTCACCTGATCGCATCATATATACCATGATGACGGATATACGCTCCTGTATCTCTTGCGGGTTATTGGAGCAAGTGATGTTCAGATAGTCGCTGATTTCTTTTATCTCTTTTTCCATGAGGTCACAATCTTTAGTTTACTCGGTTTCTTTTGCAACATCACATATCTTTTATGTAGTTCTCAATTTCTCGTTTGAAATCCTCGAACGAACGGCATATCACATATTTGTTTCCAGCCGATTCGCATTCACGTTGCCACTCCTTTTGAGAATGTCGCTGCGTGCCGTCATCGGTTTTCATTTCAATAGCAAGAGCACCATAAAAGCGATTGCTTTTCAGTAGGATTATGTCGGCCACTCCGCTCAACATTCCTTCTTCTTTCATATATGCTCCGTTTCTGGCGCTTCTTCTTGCGGCATTCGGGATAGCAAACAGAACCTTGCTCAATTTCGGGTACTGGTGTCTGAACCATCGGACGCAGGCCGACTGCAAACGGTGTTCCTTGTTATCGGATTTCTTTCGGATATGCCCCTTCTTTTTGAGGGCGAGCATTTCTTCAAAGGTCATATTCTTATTTCAATATTGCCCAATCAGGGATGTATTCGTATTCCATATGCTGAATTAGTCGGATGATTGTTTTTCGTTATTGTCACATGAAGCTGTTATGACGACCGTGTTTTTTCCAGTCTTATCTACGATTACTTTTTGTCCTCTGACGACAACTTCTGTTTTTTCACCGTCGCGGCAGGCTGCAAGAAGCTCGGTAGCTGTCGGTTCACGGCGTTCTTCATGCCCTCCTTCTTCATCGGCTGCGTAGGGATATACGTCCACGACGGGCGTTTCGGCCACGGCGGCTATCTCGTAGTCGGCCATGGTGCCCTTCATGCCTTCGTCCAGCTTCTTCACGGCGTCGCGCAAGTCGGCGGCCTGTACCAGCACTTGCGTTGGTGTCTTCTTTTCCACGCCGGTCTTCTCGTCCAGCGTGATGAAGGCGAGCTTGCATTTGAACCAGCGGTCGGCAGCTTCTTCATCGCAGGGGAAAAGTTCGCTATAGTTGGCGCGCTTGATGTCGGCTACAGTGAACTCACCGCTAATGAAAGGAGTAATCTCTTCGATGATACGCGCTTCGGCTTCGGTGAAGCTGAGGGCGTCGACCAGGTATTTTTCGGTCACTTTCTTCAGCATTCCGTTCTCCATCGTCTTTTCGTAGCGGATGGAGCATTCAAACCAGTTTTGTTCCATAATCTTTCTTGTCTTTATAGGTTGATGTTTTTTTATTTTGCCACGTGCGGACTTTTGCCATGCCTTGTGCGGACTTTGATGCGGCAAAGGTCGGACTTTGGCGGGAGGCCGTCAGAAGGGCAGGTCGTCCTCCTCGGCGACGGCTTCGGGTGCGCTGACGGACGCCGAGGCGTTGCGGCTCTCGACGACCAGCGGCTTCATGTTGCCCAGATAGGGTCGGCGGTCGAGCTCGTCCTTGCCCGCGGCTTCGCGGAACTCCTTGGAGAAGGACTGCCTGACGTTGTGGGTGTCGCCGTACTTGCCCACTTCGCGCCGCTCGAATATGGAGAGGCCGAGGTAGGCGGATTTCGCTTTCAGGTTCTCGTCCACGCTGACGTAGATGTCGTTCTCTCGGATGGGGATGCAGAGGCATTTCACGCCGCGGATGGTGGCGATGCCAGTGCGCTGTAGTTTCAGAAGGTCTATGCTGCCTTGTAGGTTGCTCATTGCTGTATTTTCTTTTTAAAAGGATGTAAAAACTTTGCCGCTCGTGTTTCCCCCGAAGATGGAGGAGACGATGAACTTTTCCACTTTCGACCGGGCCATCAATTCCGTGCCGTCGTCAAGGACTACTTTGATGCTCTCTTCACCATAACGCAGTCTTTTTACTTGCGACTGGCGGAACGATGTGGCTTCTATGCAAATGTTTCCTCTGAGGGCTTCTCTGATGGCCTGTCTTTCGTCGTATGTGAAATATTTGCATGTGTCTTTCATTTGTTCTTCCACGTAGGAAGGCAGGAGTGAGTAGTCGCCGTTGTCGATGCGGTATTCGATGTACCGCTTGAGATTTTCGCCGGTGAACGGCCTGATTAATTCGTTTCTATAGGCTTCCGCTTCTTCTTTTGTGTCGAAGAAATGATCGTTTTCATCAGTCTGATAAAATGTTTTATCGTCTATATCATTATAATAAGTAATTCCTGCTTGTTGGATTACATTGACTTCTATAGGATTGCAGAATCCTGACACTAACCATTTTTTCATTGCTGCATTTTCTTTTTAAGTTTCTTGATCATGTTCTTGAATTGTCTGGCCTTGTCAGCCTCACAAGGCTTGGATGCTGTCTTTTCAATCAGTTTGACACCGTATTCTAGCATAGCGGAAATGGTGTTCAAGTCTGTCTTGCACAAGTCAGCAGCTTCCATGTCCACCTTGTCAAAATCAATGTCGTTATCGTTCAGGTAATCACTGAGGGCGATAATCTTTTCCCTTGTTGTGGTTACGGTGAATACTCTTGTCAGTAAGTTTTCATTGCCATCTTCCATCGTTCAGTCTATTAATTGTTCTACAATATCATTGGCGGTTCGGATTCGTTTCTCCATTTCGGCGAACACGTCAGGCTCTGGTAATATGCGTACGATATGAATAGGATGCTTCTGAAACGGATTGAACGCTACAAAGTCGCACCAGTCGGCTTCAAGACACATCATGTGGGCCATGCACTGGTAGTAGTATTCGGGCCGAACCTTTTTCAAGGAGTCGTTTCCGGCTATTTCTCCGCAGAACATCATGAACACATATTGCGATGGAGATTTGATTTCTATACATCCTTTCTCATGGGTATCTTCATCGTAGTAGTATCCGTCTGGACTGCTTGCGAAATGTGGGATGGAAGGGTGGGCGCACGAACCAGTTTCTACAATTCGTCTTCCGGTTATCTTTTCGTAAAGCGACCTTGCATTTCCTTCCTGTTCATTTCCCCAGCGCATTGCCTTGCTACCAATATCTACCTGATGGAGATACATCTGGAATAACTCATCGTCTTCTACCACGGACGGATTCATATTCCTTTCCGCAGCCACTTGATAGATGTATGATTTGGCTGTATCTCCAAACATTTCACCAGCTTTGCGGCTTGACTTCATCAGGTCCCCAACACGGGAACCTGTGAAGTTGCCAAGTCTTTTTCTATACCATTCGAGTGAATGCTGCTCTTCCATCACAACAAAGATTTGCGTTCTTTCTGATCCTGTTTTTCATCAATCTCTTCTTTGCCAGTTGTAGGATTTAATTCTTCTACACCGGCAGCCATTTCTGAAATTTTCTGGAGTTTGCCAGATGGTGTGATGTCTTCGTAATCGGCATCCTGAATGTCATCTGCCTCTTCTTTGGTGATAAGCCCCATCGAAATCTCAGGACAATATACACGTTGCCAAAAAGCTGCTGCACGATAACGAAGCATCTGACTTGGCATAGATTGCCATTTTGAACCATTTTTCTTTGTCCAGCCCTCTTTGTCTGCCATACCCATTGTAATCCAGTCTCCGTGAAGAGGCTCTTTGTGCTCTTTGTCTGTGGACTCATAAGCTACACATCTGCATCCATATGAAGGTGTTCCTTCTTCACCCCTAAATTCGTATCGGAGAGGGGAGAAACGCCCGCTTGCGTTGATGGTTGCAATCAGGAATTTGCTGCTGAAAGCCGGATTCCCATGTACGATGTACAGGTTCTGCATCACCATGAGCGGATTGCATCCCATACGCATGGCCATGTCAAGTGCAATTACGCAGTTTCCGATGTTCCCTTTATAGGTGTCAGGAACAATCGTACTTTGGGTGTACATGTTACCCATTCTTTGCATCACCTCAAACTGCTTGATGGTCTGTCCTACAGGAGTAAGAGAAAACTCAGCGTCCCTTTTAGCCTGAATGATTTGCAATTCATTTGCTTGAGCGTTCTGAAGCTCATTGTTCTTTCTTTCTTCCATTGCTAATTATTTTATTTGTTCAACAATATCTTGCCAATCCTTGACTAACGCAAAGTTGCGTTCTTTCCTCTTCTAGACTTTTGTCTGTATATCCAATAGAGATTCTAGAGGCACACAATTTTAAATTCATATTCATTTTTTCTTTTACTTCTGCTATATCTTCATTGATAAGCTGTATAATTTCTTCCTTTGATGAATATCCGTATTCAGGTAGATACTCATCATGGGATGATTTCACCTTTTCAAGTTCGGAATACAATTCTTCAAGTTCTTTATTCATCATTGGAAGTCTTATTGATTGTTCGATTTTTGTACTCTTTATCCCAAGTGTATGCGACAAATATGGATGTCGCAAGAAATGCTGTGAATGACAACCAAAACATAAAGTCGATCGACCTCATTGTCAGGTGAGTTGCCAATGTCGTCATCGCCCATATCAAATACATCTTTTTCATTCTTTTATCTTTTATAGTTCTTTGTATATGTAAATATACTTTATTTATTTTGATTGACATTCATGTAAATCATTTATTTTCAGAGCATTAACTTAGTATAACTGGTTTGAAATCAGCTTACATTATCAACTATGAATTTATACGATGCGTATTTAATGCAATCCCATCCATTACAATACCATTTACCACTTTGTGATTGACTCTTCTTTTCGGCTCGTATCAATCCTTTCTCGATTAGCCTCATAAGTCTTGGTCTACCACCCACTATGGAAGCAGCTTTACGCTGGCCAAATGTGATGTTGTTGAAAACTATCTTAAGTACATCCTCATTTACCATAGTCATTTATCAAAAATGTGGTTACGTTGTGCGTATTGTATAAACTCGGATTTTTCATGTATTCCAAGTTTCAAATAGACGGATTTGATGTGGTTCTTGACCGTGTGTGGCGATAAGTACAGCTCATTTGCAATTTCTTCGTTGCTCATACCATCGTTTACAAGTTTCATGACTCTCATTTCAGCATCCGAGATCCGGCTGTTGAATTTCGGGTTACATACAATGTTTTCGTGTGTACATTCTCCCCTCAACGGGCATTGTACGTGCTCGAAATTGAATAGTCCCTTTCTGTCGATGTCTTTTTTCGTAGTATCAAGGTTTCCGAAGTTGCATTTACAGAACCTGTTTACCATAAGAAACTGGAAATAAGGTACTCTTGCGGAACTTTTCTGATACCATTTCGTTAAATCAGCATACGCTTCAGGGTAAAACTCTCGTATGGAGTCAAGAATTGGTTTCACCAGTTCACTTCCTTCGGTGATTTTTTCGTTTCGTCCATCAGGGAATATGCACCAAAGGTCATTGTCATAGATATAGAACTCCAAATCATTCATTACTACAAATTTTTAGTCGTTCCACAAATCTTCAGGCTTAATACCGGTCATCTCAGAAATGATTGCAATATGATTCTCGTTGAACGGCCTGAATCCGTACATAATCCAATTCTTCACAGTTGCCTGAGAAACATTGCATCGGCGAGCTAATTCAGCTGCGAACTCTTTCTTTGGATAGGTAGGGTCTGGAAGGCTTTTGTAATAGCCCTTGAGTGTCATTTTTTTGCCATTCCCAACCAAAGTGTTTGTCTTTATTGCATTTTCCATTATCTTTGTATTGTTATATTAGTTTGGTTATGCAAATATATCCATTTTTAGGATAATGTGGATATTATATCCATTAAATATCCTTAAAATGGATACAAATTATACTCGTATGGATAATGGTCAAGGGAATAGACTGAGAGAGCTAAGGGTTCATTTGAATATGACCCAAAAGCAAATGGCTGATATTCTTGATGTTGGACAGAATACATATTCAAGAATAGAAAATGGAGTGTCGTCATTCAAAGACTCATATAAGAGGATAATCGAGGATAAGTACCATTTAACGACAGGGTGGCTGTCTGGAGCTGATGTCCCAATGTTTAAGGATGGAGATAGTATTGCTGGTATTATTGAACATGATGTTCAGAAAAGTAATAGGGACCGCCTTAAGGAACAGATCCTGAATGAGCTCGTTGATAAAGCTATAAATCCACAAATCAGTTATACAACAGGTGTACCTTATTATAATGTTGATTTTATCGGAGGTTTTGATATAGTAGAAAATGATCAAACGATTAACCCTGAATACAACATAGACTTTCAAAAGTACAATGAAGCAACGTGTTGGTGCAATGTTACAGGTCATTCCATGGAGCCTGAAATCACTCATGGTGATATAATTGCACTGAAGCGGATAGATGACTTTTCATTCCTTCCACTTGGCGAGGTGTATGCGATTGTCACTACAAATGGCATGAGAACAATTAAAAGATTGGGGCCTTCTTCCAATCCAGAGAATTATACTTTAGTTCCTGCTAATAAGTCGCCGGAATACGGAGTCCAGGAACTACCCAAAAAAATGATTAGGACAATATATCATGTACTTGGTTGCATGAAAAGGCTCTAATATTAACTTCCTACAATAAGAACAATGAATATATCAAAAGAAGGTGTATCGGTAACAAAACGTTTCTTTGAAGCTATAGATATGCTCAAAGCTCAAAAGAAAATTAGAGGGCTGCAAACCTTTACTAATAGATATGATATAAATCGGTGGAATCTGGTTACGGTAAGAACGCAGCCGGAAGTCAGCGTTCTTAAACCTGAATGGATTGTTTACTTGGTTCGTGACTATGGAATATCGGCGGACTGGATTTTGCTTGGGAGGGGAGGTATGTTCTCGGAGTAGATGTGCAAAAAGCTCAAAAACTTGTCTTTCCCAAAATGTAAATTACGTATATAATATTGTACCATAATGGATTAACTATCTTTTTGGATAAATACTTCTAAGGCGTGGGTCTTGCGTTCGAATCGCAACGGAATCACAAAGAAGGAAGTCATTAAAACACTGATAATTACAGGTTTTAGACTTCCTTTTTTTGTTTCTAGACATTCTTTGGAAGATGATAAAAAAGTATTGGCTGTCTCAAAACAGATTGAGGCAGCCAATGTTTTTTGTTTAGTGTAACAGCTTTCAGCTGTTATTTAAATCGTTCTTCTACTGTTGGCCAGTCGATGATACTCCACAGCGCTTGTAGATGGTCGGCACGACGATTCTGATAATCCAGATAGTAGGCATGCTCCCATACGTCGAAGGTGAGCAGGGGCGTGAGGCCCGCACGGAGTGGATTGCTGCCGTTGGCTTCCTTCGTGATGTGCAGTTTGCCATCCTTGTCGGCCGAGAGCCAGGCCCATCCAGAGCCGAAGAGGCTGGTGGCGGCTGCTGTAAATTCTTTCTTGAAGTTGTCGAAACTGCCGAAGTCGCGGCGGATGGCGTCGGCCAGGGGACCTTCGGGTTCGTGACGGGCAGGAGAGGGGGCGAACTGGAGGAAGTAGAACGTGTGGTTCAGTACCTGTCCGGCATTGTTGAACACGGGGCCGTCGGGGGCAGTAGCCACGATTTCTTCGAGCGTTTTGCCTTCGAAAGCCGTACCCGGCACGAGGTTGTTCAGGTTGTTCACATAGGTTTGCAGATGCTTCCCGTAGTGGAAGTCGATAGTGGCCTGACTGATTACAGGTTCCAATGCGTTGTGGGCATAAGGAAGTGTGGGCATGTTGAACATCATAAGTGCTGTGATTAATGTGATTAGTGTCATACGTAGTATTTTAAAAGGTTGATTTTTTGTCCTTGATAACAAAGATACGGAGAATGCTTTGTAATAACAACACTTCGGCGGGAGAAATGTTCGTGGCTTTTCCATATCTTTGCATTATCTTTGCATCGCATTATATAATAAGGAAAAAACAGATTGATGATGTCCGACTATATCAACGAACTGAACGAGAGTCAGCGGGCTGCTGTACTCTACAACGACGGTCCCTCACTCGTGATAGCGGGGGCAGGCTCGGGGAAAACCCGCGTGCTGACTTACAAGATAGCCTGGCTGCTGGAGAACGGCTACCAGCCGTGGAACATCCTGGCCCTGACCTTTACGAACAAGGCGGCGCGCGAGATGAAGACGCGTATCGGACGGCAGGTGGGCCCCGAACGGGCGCGCTGGTTGTGGATGGGAACGTTCCACAGCCTCTTCCTGCGCATCCTGCACGCCGAGGCCGATGTGCTGGGCTTCACGCATCAGTTCACCATCTATGACACGGCCGACAGCAAGAGCCTGATACGCTCCATCGTCAAGGAGATGCAACTCGACGAAAAGGTGTACAAGCCGGGGCTGATCCAGTCGCGCATCTCCAACGCGAAGAACCACCTCGTGTCGCCTGCCGACTATGCCCGCAACAAGGAAGCGTATGAGTACGACTGTGCGGCCAAGGTGCCCGCCCTGCGCGACGTGTACCGCCGCTACTGGGAACGTTGCCGCCAGGCCGACGCGATGGACTTCGACGATCTGCTGTTCTATACCTTCCTGCTCTTCCGCGACCATCCCGACGTGCTGGCCCGCTACCAGGAGCAGTTCCGCTACATCCTTGTGGACGAGTATCAGGACACGAACGTGGCCCAGCACAGCATCGTGCTCCAGCTGGCCAAGAACCACCAGCACGTCTGCGTGGTGGGCGACGACGCGCAGAGTATCTACTCCTTCCGCGGAGCCGACATCGACAATATCCTCTACTTCACCAAGACCTATCCAGGTACACGCGTTTTCAAGCTAGAGCAGAACTACCGCTCCACGCAAACCATCGTGTCCGCCGCCAACAGTCTGATAAGCAAGAACCAGCGGCAGATACACAAGGATGTGTTTTCCGAGAAAGACCTCGGCGAACCCATCGGCGTCCTCCAGGCCTACAGCGACGTGGAGGAGGGCGAGATGGTGGTGAACAAGATAGCCGCCCTGCGCCGCCAGTCGGGCTATGGATATGCCGACTTTGCCGTGCTCTACCGCACCAATGCCCAGAGCCGCATCTTCGAGGAGGCCATGCGCAAACGTAACATGCCCTACCGCATCTACGGCGGTCTGTCCTTCTACCAACGCAAGGAAATCAAGGACATAATAGCCTACTTCCGTCTTGTGGCCAATCCCAATGACGAGGAGGCTTTCAAGCGCATCATCAACTATCCCGCCCGTGGCATCGGCGACACGACAGTGGGCAAGATTGTGGCCGCGGCTACGGTGAACAACGTCAGCCTGTGGACCGTCCTCTGCGAGCCGTTGACCTACGGCCTGAACTTCAACAAGGGCACGGCGGGCAAGCTTCAGGGCTTCCGCGACCTGATAGCTTCTTTTATGGAAGACTTGGGGCGGAAGAATGCCAGCGAACTGGGCGAGGACATCGTGCGGCAGGCAGGCATCATCAACGACGTCTGCCAGGACAATTCGCCCGAAAATCTCAGTCGGAAGGAGAACATCGAGGAACTGATGAACGGCCTGAAGGACTTCTGCGCTGAGCGGCTGGAGGAGGGCAACGAACGCATCGCCCTGGGCGACTTCCTCTCCGAAGTGTCGCTGCTCACCGACCAGGACTCGGACAAGGACGACGACGGCGAGAAGATAACGCTGATGACCGTCCATTCGGCCAAGGGGTTGGAATTCCGCAACGTCTTCGTGGTGGGGCTGGAGGAGAACCTTTTTCCCAGCGCGAT